>Ga0209480_10000112_pt1 | contig 75274 bp, 53 predicted proteins | sample JI61114C2DNA_FD_187501 | JGI IMG/M metagenome (GOLD analysis project Ga0209480, IMG submission 187501) | Wastewater effluent complex algal communities from Wisconsin, to seasonally profile nutrient transformation and Carbon sequestration -... | ecosystem: Engineered > WWTP > Effluent > Algae...
AGAAATAAATTCTGTTACCTGGATCTTTTCTGTTGAACGCGCCAGTTCTAGTGCTTCACTTTTCTCGCGATGTACATCACGTTTATCTCTTCTTACTTTAGATCTTTTGTTTTTTCCACCTGAATTCAAGCGAGCCATAGTGGACTTGATCTTATCCTCGATTTCCTTTTGAGAAACTTCTTTAACAGGTTCAGGTCCTCCTCTTCGGAAGTTGCCCTGGCCTTGTCCACCTTGATTCTGGCCTTGTCCTTGGCCGGGTCCTCTATAGTTAGAATTAGATTGACCCATATTTCCACCACCGGTATTTACCGGGAGCTTCTTGCGCTTACGCTTACGTTTCTGCTCCTCTGTAAGATTTTCACCTGGTGTACCAGTACCTGCAGCATTAGCTGGAGTGCCTGGTTGGCCTGGTCTTGTACCTCTAGGATCTTCCTTTTTCTTAGGAACAGGCTTATTCATCTTTTCGGTATCGATCTTACCTAAGATTTTAAGTCCTTTGAGTGTTGGAGATTTAGCCCTGAACATTTCATCACTATTCATACCATCACCTGCAGTGCGGGATTCAGTGGATGCAGGTCCTTCAGGAACGTTGTCTGAAGCTGCTTCTGGGACTGAAGTTTTGACTTCAACTACTTCTTCCTTTATTTCAGGTTCTATTGGTTTTACCTCTTCCTGGATGACAGCTTTGACTGGTTCAGGTTCAGGTTCAGGTTCCACCGACTTTGGCTCAACAGGTTTTTTCTTCCTTTTGAGGTCATCAAGATCTATCTTGCCTACCACCTTAAGTTCGTGGCGATGCTCTTCTCTACGAGGTTCCTCTTTTGGAGGATCTTCGACAACAACTTCCTTAACCGGTTCAGGAGTTTTGATGATTTCTTCAACAGGTGGGGCGATGACAACTGGTTTGACGGCTACGACGACCGGTTCCACTTTCTCCTCTTTTTTGGGCATAGGCTTAGGACCCAAAGACATTTGCTCTGCTTTGTTCTTTATTGCCAGGTCAGATTGGAATTCAACGAGTACCGCATCGTACATATCATCTGTCAATTTTGCATTAGGTTTCTTTTCTAATTCGAAACCTTTTGCTACCAGATGATCGTAGATGGTATCCATCCCAACACTGAGTTCTCTAACTACTTGTATTAATTGCTTTTTAGCCATTCAAACTTTTTATTCCTGTATATACTTTTTACTCAATAATATCAATGCATACAGGAAATTTTGCACAAAAGTATATTATTATATTTAAAACAAATTAGATTGGCAAAAAAAACTTTTTAATACCAATACCTAATATCTCACTATCCTATTCATCTTCCAATTCCGCTTCGAGAATTCTAATTACTTCTCTTGCAGTATCTTCTTCAAGATCCGCTCTTCTTACGAGTTCCTCAACAGTAAGCTTTAGCACGCTTCTTGCGGTATCACATCCGATTCCTTTCAAGGCATCCAATACCCAGCCATCGATCTCATCTGCGAATTCATCCAATTCGACATCGTCGATCTCCATTTCATCCGTATCACGGAAGACATCGATCTCATAACCGGTCAATTTGGTTGCTAACTTTATATTTGAACCACTTTTGCCAATGGCAAGTGATACCTGATCAGGTTTTAGATAAACTGAGGCTCTCATCGTTTCAGGGAAAATCTGAATGTCAGTGATCTTAGCCGGAGTAAGTGATCTTTGGATGTAAAGCACAATATTGTTAGTAAAGTTCACGATATCGATATTTTCATTGCGCAATTCTCTCACAATGCCGTGGATTCTGCTACCTTTCATACCGACACATGCACCAACCGGATCAATTCTGTCGTCATAGGATTCCACAGCCACCTTAGCTCTTTCACCCGGAATTCTAACAATTTTCTTGATTGTGATCAAGCCATCTTCGATCTCAGGAACTTCCTGTTCCATTAATTTCTCAAGAAACATAGGTTCAGTCCTGCTTAATGTAATCACAGGAAGGTTGTTCCTCATTTCCACTTTTTTGATCACACCTCTTGTTGACTCGCCTTTACGGAAGAAATCACCACGGATCATTTCAGTTTTTGGCAATACCAATTCCTGTCCTGTAGCGTCATCTAAAACTAAAACTTCTTTTCCTAGAACCTGATTGATCTCACCTGTAATAAGGTCACCAATTCTGTCCTCATATCTTTTGAATATTTCGTCTTTCTCCAATTCCATAATTCTTGAAACCAACGTCTGACGGGCAGCCATCACGGCTCTTCTTCCGAATTCTTCTGTATCGACCTTTTCATTACATTCATCCTCTACTTCATAGTCTGAGTCGAGTTCCAAAGCTTCTGTAATAGAGATCTCTGTCAATTCATCTGTCACCTCACCATCAGGAACGATGGTCCTTCTTCTCCATAATTCAAGGTCACCGGTATTTGTATTTACGATGACGTCAAAGTTATCGTCAGATCCGTATTTCTTTTTGATCAAAGTCCTGAATACATCTTCCAACACACGCATCATGGTCGGTCTGTCAATGTTTTTTCCGTCTTTGAAGTCCTTAAAGGTCTCTGTTAAATTCATTATATTCCTATTCTAAATTTGAATTAAAACTTGATATTTATCATTACTTTATTCGTTTCCGAATATTTTAAAGGCATTATTACATCCTCGGTTTTCTTCTTTTTTCCTTCTTTCCACACTTTAGTGTATGCCAGAAAAAATTCATTGTCTGTAGCATTTTCTAATTTACCTGTCATTTTGGTCGAATCGGGCAATGTAACTGTAATATCTCTGCCTACATTCTTCTTAAACTGTCTTGGCAATCTTAATGGGCGGCTGAGTCCTGGTGAAGAAACTTCCAAAGTGTAGTCTTCTCCCATTTGCTTCCCTTCATCTAAAAACTCTTCAACTACACGGCTAACTTTTCTACAAATACCGAAATCAATTGCATCATCGCTGTCGATGTAAATCTCCAGCTTTTTAGTTTTCATCACTAACTCAACTACGAAACAATCATTTCTGTCTGCCAGTTCAAAATACTTTTCTACGATCTTTATTATTTGTTCTTCTAAACCCATACTTGCTTAAAACAAAATAGGGAACTGACGCCCCCTATTATTTATTCTTCCAATTCTGGCACAAAGATACGAAGTTATTTTGATTCAACAAATTTTTAATAAAAAGAGGTGAAATGCACTGATTGTAACAGTGAAGGGCTAATTTTAAACTAGGTTATTTAATTTCAAGCGTGGAATTTATTTCTTCTGCTCCGGTAATATCTCGATCTTGATCAACATATCCTTTTTCATAAAGAGCACGATCTTATTTTCATTTTTTTCAGAAACAACCTCAATCGTGTCCTGCATTACCTGCTCTTTTATACCAAATTTTGCAAGCATTTCCTGTCGATCAAGGCCTGTTCTCAGGCCATTCTGAAGCAGAAATAATTCATTTTTAAAATTTGCCATGACTAATTGATCTTCTTTACCTTCCCTCTTTCTGAATTCGATCAAAGAAGCTTTGAATTTCATGGAAACTATTGAGTCCCGGTCTTTCGAAGGTGTGTCGGCAGTTTTCCTTGCTGATATATTGAAAGTAGAAGAGTAATTTTCCGATACATTTTTAATCGAATTATAATCTTCCATGATGGTCGCTTCTACAAAATCACTTGCTACGATCACATATTCACCATCACGCTTTGTAAGCCCGCCCATGTGTTCCGGCGCTACATCGAGAATTTCATCAGAGGTAGTTAGTGGGAGCGATTCTTCCTCTAAAGTATCACTGTTGACTTCTATCAATTCCCTGCCACTGTCTTTATTGTCAAATTTACAACTTGCGAATACCAAAAAAACACAATAAATGAACCACTTATACATTATACATCTTCGTTAATTGTTGCAAAAATAAATAATTTATACTTTTAAATAAGGTTTCTAAGAAAATATAATTAATTGCGAAAAGTTGATCTCTCTTTTAGAAACTAGAAGATAGAAGTCAGAATTTAGAATGACTTTCTAAGTTTACTCTTACTCTTTGTGAAACTTTGGGCTTCTTCGTGCAACTGTGTGAAATTGTCAATAGTCAAATAGGCTATAAGCAATGCGCTTTAAGCTATAGGCCGAATCCAACATTATACATTACTACTCATTCTGCCCCCATTACATCACTCATTACCCATTACCCATTTGAAAGGACTTTTATACCTTTGCAATCCGGATCATCTATCAACTATTCAAATATTTTATTGTTCTAACTATTATGTCGAAAATAGCCATAGACCTGAAATCAGGCGATATTAAAAAGGAAGAAAGGATCATAGTGGGTATAGATCTAGGAACTACCAACAGTCTGATTGCCTACATAAATGATGGTCAACCAACCGTTATGCCAGATCATGATGGGAAGTCTGTTTTGGTACCTTCTGTTATCTATTTTGACGAAAATGATCTCGCTTCAATAGGAGAAATAGCCAAGGATAAACTTATTTCAGATCCATCCAGAACAATTTTTTCTGTCAAAAGGCTAATGGGTAGATCTTTTAATGATGTTGAAAATTCTAAAGATTTTTTCAGTTACGAGATCCTCGACACGGATGTTGAAAGCCTTGTGAAAGTTAAGTCCGGCAAAAAATACTATACACCAGTGGAGCTCTCTGCCATCATCCTCAAAGAATTGAAAGCAAGGGCAGAATTAGTTTTGAATCAAGAAGTCCATGAATGCGTGATCACTGTCCCTGCATATTTCAATGACAGTCAACGCCAGGCTACAAAGGACGCTGGAAAGCTAGCTGGCTGGAATGTCCTTCGTATCGTCAATGAACCGACAGCTGCAGCATTGGCATATGGATTCGATAAGACATCCGAAAAGAGTAAAAACATTGCAGTTTATGACTTGGGTGGAGGCACCTTCGACTTGAGTGTTTTAACATTGGAGGACGGCATCTTCGAAGTATTATCGACCAAAGGTGATACCTGGCTCGGTGGAGATGATATTGATCAGGCTATTTTGCAGCTTATCGCAACAAAATTTCAAATAGATCTTGATACATTAAGTTCTTCTGAGCGCCAACAGCTCAGACTATTAGCAGAGGAAAGCAAGAAACAGTTATCTCAAAAAGACGATCACTCATTTATCTTTCTAGGTAAGGAAATAACAGTGAATAAAGCTGCTGTGGATGCCGCAATCCAACCAATAATTCAAAAAACTATTGACCTAACTATTAATGCATTAAAAGATGCTGAGTTAAAAACTCAAGATATCGATGATATAATAATGGTAGGCGGATCAACCAGAATTCCGGCTGTGAAAGATGCTGTCAGTAAATTCTTTGGTAAAAAAGTAAATGACTCAATTGACCCTGATCAGGTGGTAGCTCTGGGAGCGGCTGTACAGGCAGATATTCTTGCCGGGAATCAAAGTAACCTACTTTTATTGGACGTCACTCCGCTTTCTTTAGGTATTGAGACCATGGGAGGCCTTATGGATGTGATAATTCCAAGAAATACAAAAATTCCGTCTTCAGCAGGACGCAATTATACCACTTCAATAGATGGACAGATCAATCTCAAAATTGCAGTTTATCAAGGAGAAAGAGATCTAGTTCAAAATAATAGAAAACTTGGAGAATTCATTTTAAAAGGCATTCCTCCTATGTCTGCCGGTTTGCCTAAAATAGAAGTTTCTTTTTGGGTAGATGCAGACGGAATACTCATTGTGCGTGCTAAAGAACTTAGATCAAATACTGAAACAAAAGTTGAGATCAAAGCACAATATGGCATCAGTGAGGAAGAAATGGCCTTAATGCTAATTGATTCGATCAAAAATGCTCAGACAGATATAGACTCAAAAGCATTGATCGAAGCACGAAATGAGGCACAAAACGTTATTCAATCTTCAGAAAAGTTTGTTAAAAATCACCAACTAATATTTAGTGAGGAACAATTATTGCCATTAATGATGACCGTAGATGAGTTGAGAAAAAGTATAAAAGGAAGTGATAAGGACCTAATTAATGATATCATGCATCAGTTGGATCAGATCGGAAGGCCTCTAGCTGAAATAGCAATGGATAAAACTATTAGGGAGTCGTTGACGGGTAAGTCGATTATCTAACTGAAGATTCGGACACTTAATCATCAATGAAAATATAGATGGTATTTAACTAAAAGTCTGAAATTTGAAATTTGAAATCAGAATCTTGCCTGACAAGGTGCAACGACGGCGGGCTTGCCCGACAAAGTGCAACGACGGCGGGGAAACTCCGATGATTGTTTCGCTCATATGAAATCATTTAACTAAATATAGAAAATTCTAAAACTGAAATTACTATTTTATAATTATTGTTAAGACCGGTGTAAGAGGAAAATTTATTATGCAATTTACTAATATTTATTTTATTGACGACCAGCACGATAAGTAATTCAAATTACTAGTTATTTTAAAAAGAATGAAAACTAATCTTCTAACCTACATAATATTACTGTATACAGGAGTCCTCTCAGGTCAAAAAGATCATCTTTTCGGCGAGATTCAAAAGATCATTAAGAACGAAGAAGATGTTGACCTGAGCAGTGCTTCAGGTACAATGATAGCAGTATTAGACTGGGATTCCACTTACACCTATTCAATTGGCACTTTATCAAAAGAATCAAACATTCCGGTCTCTGACACGACTATTTTCCAGGTGGGAGGTCTATCTCATGCACAACTTACAATGCTTGCATATCAAATGTTTGAATTGGGGTTGATCTCTCAGTCAGACTCTTTAAAAAAATTCAAAATAGCACCTTTTAAAGATTCCTGGATCAATGATCTTACTATAGGCCAACTGATGTCGCATACTTCAGGTTTGCCAAAGATTCTTCCTGAATTAACACCATTCAAGTCCGATCCGGACGATTCATACATAAACATACCAGCAGATACTATTGACAAATATCTTGCAATTTGGAGTAAAGTAAACACTGCAAATAAACTCTCCACTCATTCACAATACAATTACTACCTGCTTGGGAAGATACTTTGGATGGTAACAGACACAAGGGTCCATAAAGAAGGAAGTTTTATTCCTGAAATGAAAAACACTTTTTACAAGGATGTTGAAGATTATAAAAATAGTGAAATCCCGACACTATATACAGCGCAAGGCAGAAAGGTAGGATTCGAACATCTCAATGGATTCATGCCGGCTATGGGTCTCCTCACTGACCTTCATGATCTTATCATACTTAGTCAGGTGTATTTAAGATTGTCCGGAAAAGATGATTTTAAAAAATTTGCTCTAGAAATCAATGCTAATGATAAAAAAAATATAAAAGAAAGCTTTAGCAGTGGAGGATTCAGATGGGTCAAAACAAAAAAAAGTGGGAACTTATATTTTATGACTGGGGTTATGAAAGGATGTTCAGCATTTCTTGGTTTTGTACCTCAGACCCAAACTTGCGTCATAATATTAAGTAACTCAGGTCAATCAATACATTCTTTGGGCATGCACATCCTCAGAATGATCAATTATCAATTTACAAGGACTTATTAATTATGTCTAAAAACAAAAAAAATAGAGACGGGGTCGTTTATTCAACCAATCCTGACTTTAACTACAATTTTTTTTCGGATGCGTTACAAAGTTCTGAAGATGTTGAAAAGAATAAAATTGCATTACGTGTAGCAATAGACAGAAAACAACGTGGTGGAAAGGAAGTAACGCTCGTCACAGGATACACAGGCAGGATAGAAGAACTTGAGTCTTTAGGAAAGCAGCTAAAAAACAAATGTGGTGTTGGTGGCACAGCCAAAGACAATGAGATCATTCTTCAGGGCAATCACAAAGAAAAAGTTATTAAACTATTAATAGAACTTGGGTATTCAGGCACAAAAGGCACGGGAGGTGGCTAAAAGATAAAACACATGTAAAATATTTTTATATTACCTTTGCATATTTATTAGATTAAATTTTAAAACAAAAAATAATATGAATAAATTAATTTTTTTCCTTCTTTTTGCCCTCTCATTAGGTGCTTGTAAAAATGAATCAAAAGAAATGAAGTCCGCCGATGAGGCTAATGTAGAGATGGGCACCACGGACGCGATTACACTCACTGAAGCTCCTACCCTATCTGATCCTGCGGCTCAGGAATATATAAAGGAATACGATGCTTTTCTAGCGGAATATACTGCAGCAGTGGAATCAAAAGATCAGGTAAAACTTCAGGAATTAGGCACTAAAATGATAACATTATCATCTAAAGGCACTGAAGCTCTGGCTAATTTAACTGGTGATGATGCAGTAAAACTTACAGAGTACATTAAGATGAGAGCCAATGAGTTCGCCAGAATCTCTGGAGGAGCTAAATAATTTAAATATTTATCAATTACAAATTATTATAACATGAAAAAAATTGTTCTTTTCGTTTTTTTAGCATTTGCTATGGGTGCTTGCAAAAAAACTGCTACTACAGAGACAACTGAGACTAAAGTTGAAGAAACATCAACTTCTGTGCCTATGCCGGAAACAGAGTCTTCCGCTGTGAAAGATTACATGCAAGCATATGATGCTTACCTAATTGAGTATACTGAGGCAATGAAAACTAAAGATCAAGCCAAAATGGTGGAATTGGGCAATAAAGGAAAAGAACTTTCAGCTAAAGGGAGTGAAGCTCTTAAGCAAGCTCAAGGAGATGACCTTACGAAGTTGACAGAATATATGAAAGCAAAAACAGATGAATTTGTAGCAATTTCCCAAGGGAAATACTAAAGACCATCTTTACAGATAAGGCCACCTTTCTCGAAAGAAAGGTGGTTTTTTTATGCCAGGTATTTTCCTACAATTGGCATCCTGCGCCCCATGCCGAAAGCCTTGGGTGAAACTCTGATCACAGGAGCGGTTTGCTCTCGCTTAAATTCATTCATGTTGACCATTCTCAAAATCCTTGCGACCAAAGCAGCGTCAAAGCCTAAAGCAACGATTTCTTCCGGTCCTTTTCTATTTTCAATATATTCGAATAATACCCGATCAAGATCCTCATATGGCGGTAAGCTATCGCTGTCTTTTTGATCCGGCCTTAATTCAGCGGATGGTGGTTTATAGATTGAATTATGAGGAATTATTTCCTCCATTCTATTGATATAATTAGCAAGAGCGTATACCTCCATCTTATAAACATCACCCAAAACTGCAATTCCCCCACACATATCACCATACAAAGTGCCATAACCTACTGCCATTTCACTCTTGTTACTCGTATTAAGTAAGATATTGCCATATTTATTTGAAATAGCCATAAGTAACATGCCACGTATGCGAGCCTGAATATTTTCCTCCGTAATGTTTGCCTCTTTTCCTATGAATAAAGGCTGCAGTATGGTCTCATAGGCGGAGTACACATCCTTGATCGGTACAATATCGAAACGAATCCCTAACTTTTGTGCCAATAAAATTGCATCTTCTAAACTATGTGAACTACTATATTGAGATGGCATAAGCAATACTCTAACATTTTCTTTTCCAAGAGCATGAGTTGCCAGGACTGCAGTTAATGCAGAATCAATTCCACCAGAAAGTCCTAAAATAGCCGTTTTAAAATTTAATTTCCTGAAATAATCCTTAATACCCAATTTAAGTGCTTCATAGATTAAAGCAATTTTATCTTTTGACTGTTCCCTTTGAATACCACCTATCATGATATCATCCAATTCGTAAACTGAAATATCTTCTTCAAAATATTTCATCTCATCGAATACCATTCCATCACTAGAAACTACAAGTGATCCGCCATCAAAAATTACATCAGTTTGAGCTCCCACATGATTTATGTACATCATAGGAACCTTATATCTGGCTACATTGGTCTGAACAATCGATATTCTTTCTTTGGCCTGCTTGTAGGAGAATGGAGAAGCAGAAACATTGATCATGAAATCCGGTCCTTGTTTGATCAATTCATCCATTGGACATACAGCATATAATGGATTTTCATTGCCAACATTCCAGATATCCTCGCAAATAGTCAAAGCGATCTTATATCCTCTGAAATCAATACATTCAAAATCATTAGCAGGTTCAAAATATCTATATTCATCAAAAATATCATATGTGGGGAGCAATGCCTTATGTGCCACTCCAAGTACTTTACCATCTGCCAGAAAATAGGCTGAATTGAAAAGATCTTTACCTTCCAATACGGGATTAATTGTTGGCGAGCCAACAATGATGGCTATATCTTTGGATTCATGAATCAAGGATTCAATGCTTTGATTGCACTTAGCGATAAAATCACTGAACTCAAGAAAATCCCGAGGTGGATATCCACAAGTTGCCAATTCACCAAAACAAACGAGATCCGCTTTCATTGATCTTGCTTTTTGAATGTAATTTTTCATTTTAGAAAGATTCCCCTCGAAATCTCCGATCATATAATCAAGTTGGGCTAGTGCTATCCGCATAGTTAATCTTTTAGATCAAGTAATATATTCAACATTTGAAATGGAAAGATAAGCTGTTTATAGGAAAAGTACCGAAAATAGTCTTCACCATTCAACACTCATTTGATTATCTTGTTTACCATATTGATATCTCGATTATTACAATTTTAACAAAAATAAATCCTAATTATTACTAATTTCTATCTACTTTCACCACCTCAAATATGTCACAATTTATAGTATCAGCGAGGAAGTACAGGCCTACACGTTTTGCCGACGTGTTGGGACAGGAACATATTTCCCATACGCTCAAGATGGCTTTTTCTCAGGACAAACTGGCTCATGCATTTTTGTTTACAGGACCTCGAGGTGTAGGTAAGACGACGTGTGCAAGGATACTTGCCAAGACCTTGAATTGCCTGGATATGACAGCAGATTATGAGCCATGTGGCAAATGTGAGTCTTGCATATCTTTCGATGACAATGCTTCTTTTTCTATATTTGAACTAGATGCTGCCTCTAATAATAGTGTGGATCACATTCGTAATCTCATCGAACAGGTAAGAATACCACCTCTATCCGGCAAATACAAAGTCTTTATTATTGATGAGGTGCACATGCTATCTACTGCTGCCTTTAATGCTTTCTTAAAGACACTTGAAGAACCGCCGCCTTATGCCATCTTCATACTTGCTACTACGGAAAAGCACAAGATTCTCCCTACGATTCTATCCCGCTGTCAAATATTCGATTTTAGGAGATTGCAGGTGGGTGATATTGTAAAGCAATTAAATATCATAGCATCACAAGAATCTATCAAAGCGGAAGAAGAAGCTCTTCACTTGATAGCGACAAAGGCTGATGGCGCTATGAGAGATGCACTTTCTATATTTGACAGAATAGCCGGAGCTACTAATAATCATATTACTTATGATGCAGTAACTGAGAATCTAAATTTACTTGATTATACTTATTATTTTAAAGTAGTCGATCAGTTGCTTACGGAAGACCTATCCGGCATCATGCTTACGATTGATGAAGTATTGAAAAAAGGATTTGATCCGGAAGTATTCCTTACAGGCCTATCGGAACACTTTAGGCAGTTATTGGTAAGTAAGGATGTGTCGACTATTACTTTGATTGAAAATACAACAGCCATCAGGGACAAATATCTTCATCAGTCTCAGCTTGTAAGTATAGATTATTTGTTGACCTGGATGGAATTATGCAGTGAATGTGACATTAATTTCAGAACCGCCCGCAATAAGAGGCTGCATTTAGAGATGACCATGATCAAAATGATCTTCGTACAATCGATGATCAACGGGACCAATACGGTACCTGTAGACACCAGTGAAAAAAAAAAGCCCCTGAGCCAGTAAAAATAACATTGGCCGAACCTACAGTATCTTCAACTCCGCAGCTTGAGCAGGAACTAAGTCCTGAAGAATCTGATCTTACTCTCATGCAGATTGAACCCTTTAGTCACCAGCTGACAGCCGAGGAGGCAGAGGTCCAGCAGTCTCACATTCATGAGATCAAGACTCCTCCTACTAAACTAGATAAACTTAAGAAATTTGAGGTAGAAGCAAAATCTGTAATGCAGGATCATGCCAATAAGAACAATGAATATCATCTGAAAGAGGTAATTGAACTTATGAATCAGTATAACGAGAAGGCTTCTGTCACCGTAAAACTTATACTTCAAAGTAGATTATTCGATTGTGATGAAGAAAATGTGATCAAATTTACCGTTGGCTCAAATTATGAAAGAGAAACGCTGATAAATGAAACTGCTCTATTGGAATTTCTAAGACACCATTTACGCAATGTCAAAATTACCTTTGGCTTCATTATAGATCCATCATTGATGGGAGATATGAAATCTATGAAACCACTCACCTCAGCAGAAAAATTCAAAATTCTGAATGAGAAAAATCCTCTTGTTCAGAAGCTGTTTGATAGATTGAATGTAAAGATGGAGGAGTAGAGATCAGATGTTAGAGGCTAGAAGTCAGAAGTCAGAAATTAGAAGTCAGAAATTAGAAGTTAGAAATTAGAAATTAGAAATTAGAAATTAGAAATTAGAAATACCGAAGAGCAATTGTGCATATAGAGTTCCCATCTTTTCTAAATTCTATTCGAAGAATAAAATCTCTTTGTGACTTCCCCTAAATTATTGATGGTCAAATAGACACTTGAAAGTAATGCTTGTTCGAGCAAATATGGCTTCATATATCTCAAATCAGCTCTTACATATTTTACTTAATGACTATTTACTCAGGTCTGATTATTCTAAGGCAAAAGAACTTCGCTTTAAAAAAGTTAGATTATAAAAACTAAATGCAGCTGGAAAATTCAATTTAGGCCCTCATTTTCAATTCTCCATTTCAATTCTTTATTTATAATTAAAATTTCAAACTAAAATTGATTGTAATTCAGCACCATAAGCCAATAACTAGAAGCTAACAGTCAATTATTAATCCTTTGGCTTCCTCTTAGTCTTAAACATTTCTACAGCCTCTTTATCCTTTAAGAATCCAGCTTCAGTAAATGTATGTTGAACGAATTTCTTTACATCCTGATAATCTTTACCACGTTTGTCTGTAAAGTAATCCATCATCCTTCTGACATAAGCCATAGCGGAGTATTCAAGTTGTTGATTGAAATGTTTATTACTGAATAGGTCCATGTAAACGCTGAATGTCTTAAACAATTCAAAGAATTCAGGATAATCATTTGGCTCAGCATTGTCTATCCACTGCTTAAAGTAACGCAATACGGCCTGTCTTACAGCTTCTGCCTGATTAGATAAGCCTTTATAGTCGCCAAGATATTCTCTAACTGCTTCTACAACGTCCACATGCATATAACCTTTGCTATGAAGTTGCTCAACTAGGGTATAATAGGCAAGGATATCATCTTCAATCGCTGTGTCAAGGAATTCTTTAACCTTTTTATCACTATCCGGACCTAGAATCGTTTTATTCTCATACATCTCAATCAGAAATTCGAAATATTCCTCTGAGATGTTCGCATCATCCTTTCTTAATTTATTGAGGATGGTTTTAACATCTGTTCTGTCACTACCTTCCAGATTGAAGAAGTTTAAGAGTACAAACAATATCTGATGCTGTTCTTCTGTATTAGCTATGATTGGATTCTTTAGAAGCTCTGTGATTGCAGGTTTTATATTGCTGTTGTCCAGACGAAGTCTTTGTCTTTGGAAGAGAAAATATTTGAGTGAAGGATAATACAATTTTAGTTCTCCCATGGTAGTGGGGATCTTTGCCGTATAATAGTTGTGTGAGATAAATTGATTTCTGTATTTGGTATAAGCCACTTTCCTGTTGTCCACATTGAAGAATTTCTCCAATTTCTGAGTTTGTAGCCACAGGTGTACTTTTTTATTCTCTATTCCTTCCAGAAGGTTGGTAATCCAGATATCGCTGCTTAGTGCAAAGCCAATCTGCACAGTCTGGCCTATTCTGTTTTTAATATAATCAAAGTTTGGGGATTCTGCGATGGCGATCAACAGGTTTTTAAAATGATCCTGAGGAGTAAGGTATTTGTATATCTTGTCGTGATAACCTCTTAATACACTAAAGCCAAGTAATCGGGGAAGTAGAAGACCTTCAAGATCCGGGTTAAGAAATTCAGTTTCAAAAGCTTCAAGATTTAACGGAAAATGGTTAGCGATATTTACATGCAGCTCCATCAATGGTGCTTCAAATTCTTCTACAAGTGCTTTGTAACTATCCTCATCTTCTTCTTCCTGGAAAGTAGCCAGTGCTTCAGAGGCCTGAATTTGAGCTGCAATATTCTTTAAGGCGTCAATGCTTTTTTGAATTTCTTTATTTTGGTCCATAAAAGTAGGAATTAGGTATTATTTTAAAATAGGAACCTGGTAGAATTTTTAGGTCCTACCAGGTTCATTTCAACACAGAAAAATAGTCAAGCACAAACTTAATCTATTTATTGTGATTATTTATATTTTAATTAAAAAATATTAATTAAGCTTTTTCTTCGTCAGTTGCTTCTGCTTCAGGAGCAGCAGGTGCTTCTGTTTCGGCAACCACTTCATCAGCAACTTCTTCAACGGCTGGAGCTACCTCAACAGCCTCAGCTACCGGTGCTTCTTCAACCACATCTGCAGCTTCTTCAACTACTGGTGCTTCTTCAACTGCTGGTGCAGCCTCTTCTGCTGCAGGTGCTTCAGCTACCGGTGCAGCTTCCTCAACTACTGGAGCCTCTTCTGCTACTTCTATAGTTTGTTCAACAACCATATCTTCTGCAGCTGCTTCAGCAGGCGCCTCTTCTACAACAACAACTGGTTTTATTTTAGCAGTACCAGAAATAGCTTTTCTCTTAGCTTCAGTTTCTACTTTTGTTCCTTCAACTCTTTGAGCAATTTTGCTTTCTTTAGCTTCGATCCACTCTTGTAATTTAACATCTGCCTGTTCTACTGTCATTGCTCCTTTAGCCACACCTCTCATAAGGTGTTTCTTAACCAATACACCTTTGAAACGTAGGATAGCTTTTACAGTATCTGTTGGCTGTGCGCCTTTAGTCAACCAATTGTATGCTGCATCTCTATCGATGTCGATGGTCGCAGGTTTGGTCATTGGGTTATAAGAACCAATACGTTCTATGTACTTACCATCACGAGGTGCACGAGCATCAGCGATAACGATGTGATAAAACGGGGCTTTAGTTCTTCCTTTTCTTTGTAATCTGATTTTAACTGCCATTTCGGTTAAATTTTTTAATTAATTATATGATATTCAACCCTGTATCCTTTGTAAACAAACCACAGGGATTTAACGAGGCGCAAAAGTAAGTATTATTTCTTAATTATTTGTGATTAGTTGTATTTTTTCTTTAAAGATTGAATGTTAGGAATCTTCACTTATTAAAACATCATATCTGACCCTTTTCAAAATCATAGTAAGCAGCCTAGTTAATTAAAGCTTCTGAGTTGCTTATTGCATTGGTAATTAACAATATACATATTTAATATTTACCAAGTAATATGGACTATATTATTAACTATGAAATAGATAGTTTAATTCCAAAAACATATCAATGATCTTAATTGGTTGAAAATATTATAAGAGTTTCCACGCCTCACTTCGTCAATCGGGCAAGCCTGCAGGTGAACTCCTATATAACTCAATTTAATTCGCTGTTAATCAATTAATTAAGATCTATGTATCAAGGACTCCTCCCCCTACCATCGCAGAAGCATCTTAAGCTTACCTGTCCTCATTCTTACGGTAGTCAAGCTTAAAATGTTCTGACTACACTTTGTCCCCCTGACGTGAGACTTCGTTTCGTTTCACTTCCTTGAAAAGGTCGCTTTTGCACCTTTTCTTCGTTGTTCACCCTCCAAAGGGGGAAATTCTTACATCGACTTTCTCTACAATAATTGATCATGAATATCTGCAAAATCTGCATCATCTGCGTTCCATTTTTCTCAAGTTATCTTTTTCATTTTGGAAGCAAAGCGTTACAAGTTAACTAACTTCTGAATTGTAACTTCTGAATTGTAACTTCTGAATTGTAACTTCTGACTTCTAATTTCTAATTTCCAACTTCTGACTTCTAATTTCTGACTTCTGACTTCTACCCTCCCTTCACCCCATAGCTTCCCTCTTCAGCCTTTCCGCAATTTCTTCACCCAAAAATTTCTCTATTATATTGTGAATAACATACAATAAGGGTGTAACCAAAATCGCAATTGTAAACTTATAAATATAATTAACGAAACCTATGGCCAGTACCAGTCGCATATCCCAACCCGCACCAATGTAAAAAGCAATAAACAATACCACGAAACTATCAATCAACTGAGAAACCAATGTACTTCCTGTCGAACGCATCCACATCGTCTTTTCGCCAGTGCGCTGCTTGATTTTATGAAAAATATATACATCTATGACCTGACTTACCAAAAATGCAACCACCGAACCTATAATGATGTATAGTCCTTGGCCGAAAACCAAATGAAAGGCCGAGTCGTAATTCGCAACTCCGTTTCGATAATCTCCTGGAGATAAACCTGTAGAAAGGTGCGATTTCGGCCAAAAATCCGCTGGAGGTACATGGATAGCTAATGTTATGGCAAGGAACGAATAGAGTATGAGCACAACAGTAAAATAAGATAAAAACTTTATCCCCTTCGGACCATAATACTCATTAATGATGTCAGTCATGATGAAGACCACGGGCCAAAGAATAACTCCTGTGGTCAGACTGAACGATAAGCCACTCTTTCCAAAGAAAGTCATATTGACAGGGTCAAGTCCGAATAAATGCTCTATCGAAAAGATCTTTACACCGATCAATTCTGCCAGAATTGCATTGGATATAAATATTCCCCCCAGTATATAAAATAAAGTATTTTCCTTGTTCAGATAATTGTGCTTGCTTAGGGACATGCTTTTTTCTTACGAATATAATAGTTTTGTATTGAAATAGTCGATCACTTATTTACCATAACTTTCATTCAAAATATTTTTTTCAAATCAGAATTTAAAATATTACTTTTATGGAATTCAATTTGGATAATCCTATTATCTAATTACACTTTCTACATTTTCAAATTTTTATTCATTAATCTAATTAAGCTTTTACCATGTTTAGAAATTTACTTTTTTTATTTGTTTGCCTGATTGCTCAAATTTCTTTTGCTCAGACTCAGGTTGTAGGTGTCGTAAAAGACAATTCTGGAGCCGGTTTGCCAGGTGTTACTATTTTGATCAAAGGTACTAATAGCGGCACTGTGTCCGGTTTTGATGGTAGTTTTTCTTTACGAGCAGCTGAAAATCCAACTTTAGTATTTTCATTTATTGGATACAAGACAATTGAAGTAAAAAATGTAAATGGCATGCTCGACATTACCTTGGAAGAAGCAAGCACTGAACTCGGTTCAATCGAAATTGTCGGATCAAGAAATGTCAACAGATCATCCACCCAATCCATCGCACCGGTAGATGTGATTCAGATAAGAGATGTGACATCAAAGGTTGGACAGTTAGACCTCAATCAAATGCTACAGTTTGCTGCACCAAGCTTTAACTCCAATCGCCAGTCTGGTTCTGATGGCACAGATCATATTGATCCGGCTTCCTTACGTGGACTTGGACCTGATCAAACACTGGTGCTCATAAATGGCAAAAGACAGCATCCTTCATCTCTGGTAAATATTTATGGTTCAAGAGGTAGAGGAAATACAGGAACAGACCTAAATACGATTCCTGCGGCGGCAATAGACAGGATAGAGATCCTTAGAGATGGCGCTTCTGCACAATATGGAAGTGATGCTATCGCTGGGGTAATCAACATCGTCCTAAAACAGAAAACAGATGAATTAGCTGTCAATTTGAATGGCGGCGCAGCATTAGCAAAATATAGATTTGATGACAAAAAATTTGATGGAGGTGCTTATGGTGTAAACGCTAATTATGGGTTCAACATAGGACAAGGCTTTGTAAATATTACTGCCGACCATTCTTATAGAGGATTCACTAACAGGGCGAATACCAATCCGGATGACCTGGCAAGAAGGCAATTCGGCGAACCGCAAATCACCAACTCTTCCCTGTATGTTAATGTAGGCATCCCTATTACCCAAAAAGTTTACTTCTACTCATTTGGAGGATATAACCACCGTAATGGAAATGCCTATGCATGGACGCGCTTTGCAGACGACGATCGCAATATTCCTTCTATTTATCCCAATGGATTTGACCCGCTCATCAAAAGCAATATCAATGACCTTTCAGTGGCAAATGGTGTCAAAGTCAAACTTGGCAAGTGGGACTGGGATTTGAGCAATATGTGTGGTTATAATAAATTCATTTATTCTGTGGACAAAACCCTGAACACTTCTCTTGGAGCTGTGTCTCCTACTTCATTTAAAGCCGGGGGATTCAAGCTGCTACAGGACGTCATCAACCTGAGTACCAGCCGTAATATACCCACAGTGCTAAAAGGATTAAACCTTGCCTTTGGCGGTGAATACAAATATGAACAATACAATATCTATGCAGGAGATGAAAATTCCTGGAAAAGCTATGAAGCCGGTGTACCGGGAGGATCACAAGGTTTCCCTGGATTCCAACCCGGAGATGAAACGAATAAAAACAGAAGCAATCTAGCAGTGTATGCAGATGCAGAATTGGATGTTACTAAAAATTTAGTTTTTGGAGGAGCACTTCGATATGAAAATTTTAGTGACTTCGGGGGCACCTTGAATGGTAAAATCGCCGGGCGTTTGGAATTATTTAAAGGACTCGCGGTTAGAGCGACTTATAGCACTGGATTTAGAGCACCTAGTTTACCTCAGATATATTTCAATAGTACAATTACAAATTTCGTTGCCGGTCAACCTGTCGAGGTCTTAATCGCCAGCAATGACAATCCAATTACAAAGCAACTTGGTATCGACAAATTAAAACAAGAAACATCTCAAAATACCTCTGCAGGATTTGTATTTAATCATTACCCTTTTACGATCACTGCCGATGCGTATATGGTAGATGTAAAGGATAGGATCGTTTTGACGGGTCAATTTACCGATGATGATCCTGATATTGGAACAATATTACAGTCATTAAATGTTGGCAGAGCTCAATTTTTTACAAATGCACTAGACACCAGAACACGTGGAATTGATTTTGTATTTGGACATAGGGCTACAATCGGAAATGGTGTATTGAACACTTCATTAGCTGCAAACTTTAATGAAATTGAAATACTTAAGGTGAGCACCAATGCAAAGCTTGCAGGAAAAGAAGATACTTATTTTGATCTCCGTGAACGATATTTCCTTGAAGCATCAGCACCCAAATCTAAGATTGGTTTGTCGCTAGATTATTCAGTTAATAAATTCACCATTTTCACTCGATTTACAAGATTTTCAAAAGTGGTATTGGCCAATTGGAATTATGACGAAAATGACCTGGATACCTATGATGCAAGGATCGTCACTGACCTTAGTTTAGGATTTAGAGCAACAAAAAACGTTTCGATAACTGTGGGAGGAAATAACATATTCAATTTATATCCAACCATTCACGAACCAAGTTTGACAGAAAGTGGTGGTGCATGGGATCCTGTTCAGATGGGATTTGGCGGGACGTTTTTATTTGCTAGAGTGGGAATAACGCTTTGATGAAAGATGAAAAATCGGAGAACGGCGAACGGCGAGTAGCGAACGCGAGAGTGGGCTGCAGGCTTCGATTATTAATCCTATCTATTTTGATTCATGAAGGATGAAGTCGAAAATATAATAGTTAAAGTTAATCAGCGTATAAGTTATTTTACAAGACTCTCAGTATAGCTTTATCTTTAATGAAAATAAATGCTACAAATTATGAAAGTTTTAATTTCACTTATTTTTCTAGTTATTTTCAATTGTAATTTAAGCGCCGAGTCATATTACGTCTGGGCTGTTAATGGAATAAATATCAGAAAAGCGCCTAATTCCAATTCAGAAATTATTGGAAAATTAAACTATGGAGAAAAAATTGAAGAAGTAAAGAAAAATTATTTTGAAAGCAGCGTAATTTACACATTGATATTGGAAGGATTTATTGTAAAGTCTGAAGAAATGGATGATGATTTAATAAATTCTATTAAAAATGACAGACCATTACATTATAGTTCACCCCTTTATTTTGAAGACGAGTATTTTTATAGAGATTATCGGGCCGATATTAAATTAAAAGGTGAATTTATTGCGATATCACATGAAGGCCAAATAGCATATATTTATTCAGGATTTCTATCAAAATATCCTGTCATGAAGCTACTAAGCGATGCGGATGATGGTGTTACTCATGAAAATATAAAAGATTATTTATTGCGCACGAACACATTAATTAAAAAAGATACTTACAATATTAAGGTCAATTATTTAGATGACATTACCAGGTATTTTCAATTTAAAGAAAATGTAATAGTGGCTACCGGTAATTCCGAAAAAGGATATAGTGCTTCTTATTGTTTCTCAAATCTTACTACCAATGAGGCATTGCTCTTTATATACATAGAATTTGAAATGTGGAAATTGAAAGATCATAAACCATATAACGAAAGAATGTATGAAATGAGAGGACAAAAGGTTGAGGAAAATTCAGTTGACTTATGGTTTTCTGCTCCGGAAGGATATATAAACATCTTAACAAATGGCGACTTTACAATTATTTCGATCGGGGGTTCTTGTTGATTTCGACTAATGATGTTATGGTTTAAAAGCCATGCCATCAATGACAAGTCTAAAATTTGTGTTATCAATGATCAATGCACCGATTAATGATTTAAATTCAGAATTCTTCCTCCTCACGCTTTAGAAAATGACAAGTTGTCCTAAAGTAATCAGTAATTGCTCCAAGAAGCCTCATTCTGACTTCTGACTTCTGACTTCTAGCATCTAACCTCTAGCATCTAAATCTCATATCTGAAAATTATCCGCCATAAAACTCTCATACGCATGCAGGTCGAAATGACCATGACCACACAAGTTGAACAAAATAGTTTTTGGCTTACCTTCCTTTTTAGCAAGGTTAACTTCCTGGATCACTGAGGCTATAGCGTGTGTGCTCTCCGGCGCAGGAACAAGTCCTTCAGCCTTTGCAAATAGAATACCTGCTTCTAAGCATTCTTTCTGATCGTGATTAAGTGCCGTGATAAAGCCATCCTTTGTAAGTTGAGAAATGATCGATCCGGCACCATGATATCTTAGGCCTACTAGATGATTTGGCACAGGCATAAAGTCATGCCCAAGCGTATACATTGGGAATAAAGGCGTTTTCTTGCCTACATCACCATAATCATACCTAAACTCTCCCTCTGAAAGTTTTGGACAGGTGGCTGGTTCGCTGGCGATGAACTTGATTTTTTTACTTCCGTTCAACACACTTTCCATAAAAGGAAAAGCAATACCTGCGAAATTCGCACCTCCACCCAGTGGTGCTATAATGGTATCCGGAAATTCATCTACTTTGCCAAATTGAGTGATACATTCTTGTCCTATAACTGTCTGATGCAATAAAACAAAATTTTGGATACTGCCGATTACATATTTAGATCCGGCATCTCGTGAAGCATATTCGATCGCTTCAGAAATGGCGGTACCCAGTGAACCTCTTGAATCAGGATTCTCGGCAAGTTGCTTTCTACCTACTGAAGTTTGATCACTAGGTGAAGGTGTCACATGTGCTCCCCATAAGTGCATTAGACGACGGCGACTTGGTTTTTGATTATAAGGGCCACGAACCATGAATACTTCACATTTCAGTCCGAATAACTGTGCTGCAAAAGCTACTGCACTTCCCCATTGACCTGCGCCTGTCTCCGTGATGATTTTTTTGACACCATCTTTTGCAGCATAATATACTTGAGGTATAGCCGAGTTAGTCTTGTGTGAACCACTTGGGCTAACACCTTCATTCTTATAGTAGATCTTGCAATCAGTGCCTAATATCTTCTCCAATCTTTTGGCTCTCACAAGTGGAGTTGGCCGCCAGATCTTGTACAAATCGCGCACTTCATCAGGGATCTCGATCCACTTTTCAGTAGAAAATTCCTGGTCTACGCATCCTTGAGAGTATAACTTCGAATAATATTCTCGAGTGACCGGTTGATTATTCTCAGGATCCAACGTGGGCTGAGGTTGCGTCTTCATATCTCCCAGTATATTGTACCAATGAGTTGGTATCTCGTCTTCAGTAAGAAGAATTTTATACGGATCTGCCTTGGTTTTAACCTGCTCTTTTCCTATACTATTCATGCTTTGTCTTTTAGTTAATTGTTGCAACGAGTTTGTGACAGGTCGCTATTTATAAATAAAAATAAATATTTTGTTTTAAATTTTGCTATTTCTTTGATTATTTCTTAGGAAGGAATACTTCAGCCATCATACATCTGACGCTTCCGCCACCATATTTCTCAATATTATTGATCGGAATGGAAAGGATTTTATCATACATTTCAATTGCATTGATCTGCTCTTTGCTTAGTGAATTGTATGCACGCTCTGACATAACCATATATTTTTGACCGCCACTACCCTCTACCTGCAGCATATTGCCTGCAAATTGAAGCACCTGATCAAAACTTATTTCTATGATTTCCTTTCCACTATTTTCAAGACTATGAATCACCTCATTTCTTTTATCCTCATCCCTAATACTCTCGAGACATACCACGGCATACTTATCAGCGATGGCCATCATCACATTGGTATGGTAGATCTCCTTGTTGTTTTGGTCAGTGGAAAAAAAGGATACCAATTGATAATTCATGAGTAAACAAAATCTGTCCAATAGAAATATGTTTGTTCGCGGACTTAGACAAGCATACACTATTTTATTTGGACGATCTAGAATCATACTTCCTGTTCCTTCCAGAAACTGGTCGTCGTCCTCAGATGATTCAAAAGAATATCGATGGTTGACCTTGAAAATAAGTCCTAAAGCATCTATGATATCCTCTCTTCTTTCTATTCTTCTGTTGGCAGTAGCCATGGGATAAGTGATGAGTGTCCCGTTGCCGTGGAAGGAGATCCAGTTGTTTGGAAATACCGCATCAGGCTTTATAGGGTTCAAAGTGTCGTGCATTACGATCACATTGACACCGATTGCTTTAAGCTGAAGAACGAAATTGTCGAATTCCTGGACTGCTGCATTACCTATACTATTTGATTTTCCCCCTTCGTCATCAGACTGAAAGGCATTGGTGACGGCCGTCTCCTCATTGTACATGAAGTTCGATGGACGGATCATCATTATAGAATTGGTGTACTGTTTCTCCAAAATATTTGTCTTTAAGGCATGCAAAAGTATGAAAAAAGTGGAATAATGCACTAAACACATGAAATAGATGCTAGACACTAGATACTAGACTCTAGAATCTAGTATCTGATACCTGATATCAAAAAAGCCCGGAAGAAATCTTCCAGGCTTTTTGCCCAAGCACGGTTTACAGTCCGACTTAGAAAAACTTAAACTACAATTATTTTAATTTGATCATCTTCTTGGTCACTGAACCTTGTGCAGTGGTCAATTCATAGAATAATACTCCATTGGCATCCAATTCATTGTTAATGATTGAAATAGTGTTTCTGCCTTTAGCATAATTTCCTTTCGAAGATTTCAAGATTCTTCCGTTGATGTCATACACTATCAATGTCACAAGATCTTCATGATCTAATATGAAAGAGATTTGTGTATGATCAGTAAATGGATTCGGTATGTTCTGCTCTACAATTAAGCCTGATTTATTGCCGGTGAATTTGATTTCAAAAGCAGTACCATCACCAACTTCATTATAAATCTCTGACTTTAAAGTAGCTTCAGTATTCTGGCTGATAGCTTCAGAAAGCTTCATCGGTTTATCCACACTCAATTCGAAGGTAAATACTTCCTTACCAGCTTCGTTGCCTCTTATATCCGCGATACTCAACATTAATCTATTGCCATTCAATGAATAATTTTCATTGCTTACTGTGAATAAATTACTTGAGATTCCTTCAAGTCTTACCCCTGCGCTAAGTTCAAAAGCTGCCTGAATACCTGCGATCTTATTAAGGTCATCATTGCTGATGGCCACATTGTAAGTTTGACCCGGAACCATTGAGATATCTTCCATCGTAAGTGAAGCTTTCTCTCTCACTTCTAAACTTCCACCATCAAGACTTAGTGTAAAGTCCCCGTTTACATCACCCATTTTTATACCGATGAAGTTAACATCATTCTTTATACCGGTTGTTGCTGCATCTATTGATTGCGGGTAATCAGCATTCAAAGGGTTTGCAGGATTCGGGAATGTATAAGATTCATCGATAAACTTCCAGCTCTTACCTGAGCTAAACTGGTCGATCTTAGCTAGGATCAATCTTCTGATCATGACGATGTCTGAAACTGATAGTTGCTTATCTTCACTGACATCAGCTGCAATCAACTTATAAGGAGAATCCAATACTTTCTTATTCAGAATATGGTTCTGAATCTTAATAATATCACCTGTAGTGACACCATTAAGCGGATCTTTATCATCAGATGGTTCTATGCTGTATGTGGTACCTGATTGTACATTATTAAATCTATACTCACCATTAGAGTCAGTTTGCTTCATCATACTCGCTTGTGCATTCACATCTACCTGAGGGATACCCTGTGCACCTTCAGTAACGATTCTACCTGAGATAAGCGTTATGTTGTCAGGACACTGAACAATGTTGTCATTCAATGTAAGACTTGGAGTCGCAAAATCAACTAAGCCATTATTGTCAATTACATAAATATTTACACCAAACGGCACATCGACACCAAATGAACAGTCAAATATTTTTATACTATCCGCAGGATTACTCGTGTAAGAAAATCTAAGCGGAGTGCTACCTGGACAAGCTCCAGTAGAACCTGCATTGAACAATCTAGCCGGTATTGCCACTGTCAAATTGGCCATTAGATCTACAACCAAATTTTTATAAAGTGGTGTAGGTTGCTTATTATTGACCACATTCACGAAGAAGAACTGATCCGTCAGGTTTCCACAACCATCTACTACAGCGAAATGAACTCTGTGATGACCTATAGGCATGAATCTTGTGAATGAATTACCATTGCCTGATGCATCCCATGTAGCATTTACATTATTGAAATTATAGTCAATTTGCCAGTTATATACAAGATAGTTTGATGGACAATCATCTGTAGCAGATGTAGTCACTGTAACTTCTTTTCCATCACAAATCAAAGTTGTTTCTGCCTGATCTGCATGTGGTGCAAAAGTTGGTTTAGTCGTATTCATGATGACGATGGAGTGCACAAAATGTATAGCATGCTCCTGAGCATAAGCAAGTCCTTTTGCCTCAGCAAGGCACCAGTCAAGAATAGTCCATGTTCTGACGATTTTGAAGCAAGCTCCTCCCTGTCCTGCAAAAACCTGATCCTCAGAATTTGTCATTAAGTTGTAACAACCTTCAACACCCGGTTTCAATCTTGGCTCATAAAGCGGACCTAGATCAATGATATCACCCGGATCACAAGCGTCATTAGTAGAAGTATAATCCAATGGTGCAATGAAATCACTTGCTTTTAATTCTACTCCTGCAGAATTAATTGTAATATTTTGGAAGATGATGATAGGCGGATTGCCATTACCTGAGTAGCTGAACTTTCTTACGATCGTGCCAAAGCCACATGTACCAATGTTTACTTCAGGGGTTAATTCCACTATATTAGCGTCACACACTCCGGTGATCAAACCATCAAGACCTTTATAGACGCCATCTATTATAATAGAATCTCTGGTAGCCTGGCTTATCACATATTTGCCAAAGGTCAGATAAAGATTATTCACATCATATACTGTACCACACGGAACTATGATATTCGGCAATGTAGCAGCTACGATCGGATTATTTTTATTTTGTACAGTCACTTCTGCCATACAGGTGCTTTTAAGGCCACCTGCATCTGTCACCTCGAGGATGACCATGATAGGATTGTTAGCCACATCGCAGCAATAGAAGTCGATATAATCAGCAAATACATCTGATTGGTTTGGCAAACCATTGCAATCAGGTAACATTCTTTTCACTTTTATAGTCACACCTCCGCAACCATTATCATGCGAACCGTTGTTGATTGAAGAAGCAAACATTCTTCCATTTCCTGTATTGTCAAGAGATACAATAGCATTCTTGCAGATAGCTGCAGGAGATATTAGATCCTGGATAGTCAATACCATGGTGTCTCTGGATATATGACCACATCCGTCATTGACGCTGTATATTATGTTGTAGATGCCAACTGGTACATTATTGATCGTAAATCCGCCGTTTTGTGGAGTCACACCATTTGGATGTGTCACGACAGTAGTACCTAAATGACCGCAGTCATCAACAATGCTGGCAGGCGGAATTAAGTAGCTCGCTGAGCAGTTAGGCCCGGCTGCAATCGTAACATCTGCAGGAGCGGTGACTACAGGAGGCGTCAGATCATTGACCATGATGGTCTGCAGGTAGTTGAGTTCCTGTTCACCGTCACAACTCCAATAGTAGACAGTCCATGTACGCATGTACTTGGTATTGCATCCGGCAGGCACGACATTGTCATGATAAGATGCAGTAATATTACATACAAGGGATAGATTATTGACATATATTGGAATTCTCGCATCACCTATCACTGGATATCCAGTCTGACTTGGGGAAGGATGTCCATCAGCATCTTCTGCGAAAGGCACGCTGCAACTTAAGTCAAGTACGCTTAGCGGAAATACCACGCTATCCAAAGAAGGAGGGGCTAGGTATAAAGTATCATTACAAACAGCACTTTGGTTACCTGATTCATCTTCCAGATAATAAGATCTGATGATGCGACCCAATAGAAAGTCATCATCTTCACATGTATAAGGTGTATAGACTGAATCGATCACATGTGCAGTAATAGCACCTGAGCAATCAGAAATTCCTTCTAAAGAATACAATACAGCAGGTTCATAACAAATTACTGTGTCTGCATTGCGGCAGTTAATGACCGGAGGTAGATAATCTTCAAAATTATGATAGTTCCAACACATGTTTGGAGCACCGGAAGTAAGATTTTCAATGATCTTTATTACATAGGTTTGTCCTACCAATGGATAAGGGACATCATTGATATCTATCCCATCTGCGACAAGCGAATCTACGCCTTGCTCGAGGATAGGTCCAGTCTCTGTAGCAAGCAATTGGATGATATAAGAGGTGGCGCAGTTATTGGCAGAAGTAAGAAAGTCTTCCGCGAGCAAAGATGTTTGACAATTTGCCGGAATACTAATATTACTTGTACTACATGCCATTGTACAACCATTAGTTGTCTGAGAAGGTGTGTAGGATACGCATTGAGTATTCTCAAGCAATATAGAGTTGTTGTAAGAAGTTTGATAATAACTACCCGGAGCATTCCCTTTTTGTAATCCTATAGTCGCACTGGCACCGTTGTTACCTTCGCTACCTTCTTCGTAAGTGTCACCAAAATAGGTGTCATTATATATGTATTTTATCACATTAGTGCTTTCATAGAATACGACCTGAAAGCCTATAGATCCAGAACTAACTGCCGGAAGAAACTTAGATAAATTAGTCCATTGAACTGTAAATGTTCTGTTTGGGGCTATACCATCAATCTTAGTTTGTAATCCTGTACCAGGTGCTATAAAATAACCCATGTAATCCCACATTGGAAATATTCCTCCGCCAGGGGTTAGATCTGTATCTGTTATAGGAAGTGATTGATTATCAATCGCCAATAGTCCGGTATTTGTGTTCCAAATTATGTAACCATGTATACTAACCTTTAGATCAGGCTGTACATAATTTTGCCCGAAAAATTGAAAATCGAAAGGCAATTTAGAATCAGCTGTAATATTGTCAGGATTGATAGTTAATGCTGTACCTGTCAATGAAATATCATTGTACGGCACGTTGCTGCATCCTGTGTTAACATTGTAATACTGACTGAAAGCTGCCTTGGGCGATGCCAGGGAGCACATGAGTAGTAATAAAAAGATAGCATACCGATTGAAAAAATACTTTCGATAACCGTCTTGCGGCTTCACGGGGAAGCTAAAAATTGTAGTGTTCTTCATAAGACTGAAATATTGTTGATTAAAAAATATGAATACAGAAGCGGATACACCGTTTCTGATATTTTTCTTTTTACTGTTGAGGGAGGCAGAAAGAATAAAACATGCACTTTTTATCCTTTCGAAAATCAAAGGTACACATTACAATTATTTCTAATGTGTTTTATATGATATATTTTCGCAAAGTATAAATAATTTATTTACAAGTATATATATAATATAAATATATCGTATGTGAAGTATTGTGGGAATTGAGTTTTGCCAACTTCGTACTTTCGAGGTCAATAATTTGAATTTTTATTGAATGATGCAAAAATTTCTATTGAAAGCTGATATAAGTTTTTAAGGGAAGGTGAAGCGGGCTTTTAACGAATGATGGTCCAAGTTTTTAAAGTATGATGGCGCGGGTTTTTATGTAGGTTGGCGCGAGTTCAATGTCATTAAGTTAAGCAATTAAAATCAATAATCTATTGCAGACAATATTTCGGTGCGCTGCACCTGACAAGCTATCAAATTTATTTCTATAAATATTCCCGTGCGCTGCACCTTTGCTTTTCTTCAAGGTGCAGCGCACCACAATCTTTATAGAATTCGTATTAAGGTTGCTTCAAGGTGCAGCGCACTGAGATATTTTGAATGAACATATGGCCTTAGTTTAATGACATTGGGCGCGAGTTTTTAACGCAGGCTGATGTGAGTTTTTTGTAGGCTGGCGCGAGTTTTTAACTCGTGACCTTGAGTACCCGATAAAACTTTCAAGTGAGGAAATTGAATGACACATTTAATAAAGCTTATCTCCTTATAAAAAACATCAAACATCATACATCACACATTTACGGCACCTCCTGCGGACCGGACTATCCGCTTTACATCCCTCCTGCGTCGGTCGTGCCCGCTGCTATCCCTGGTGCTTATTGCACACATTATTTTATTGAGATCCTTTGGATAAGAATTGACTTAAAGGAAAAATTCCTGGTTAAAGCAACTTAACATCGATGGTTATTTTCGTAAATCCTCTATATATGTTTTCAATTCTGTGGCTGCGTTTTTCTAAATATAAATATTGATCAAATCCAGCTACAACATTCAAATGTTAAAATATTGGTCATAAAGAACCGAAAGGCCCTTTCCAAACTTTTTTATGTTACATTTGCGGCCCTTAAACTCTTTATTAACACTTATTAACAAATGATTCAATACAAATCGCTCATTTCAAGTAGCATATATATATTTATTTTTTGTTTTTGTTTTGGAATACATTTCCACACGAATGGACAGTCCACTCCAAAACGGCTCGGAATATACGAAATAGACCTCAAGGACTATACTGCTAAAAACAATGCAGTGGCAGCAGGTCTCGGCCTAAATACAGAAGATTTTAACAGCTTGTCTTCCCTTTCCAGCCAACTTATATATGCCTATTCAGGAAATCCGGACTTTGTCATTATCGACAAACGCAACCAAAAAGTAATTAACGAAGAACTGGAAAGGCAGAAAAATGAAACCTTCATGGATGGTTATACTATTAATCAAGGCAAGCAGGAAGGGATGGATTATATTATGATGCCAAAATATTTGGCTGCAACTAACTCCGTATCTGTCATCGTCTATGAAGTAGAGGGCGGAACAGTCTTCTGCAAAGCCGAGACGGATATCAAAGGTAAAGGTGCCAGAGCCATTAACTATTATTCTTCTATCCTCATTCAATCTCTTAATGATAAATGTTTCGGCATTCAAATCCCTTTAGTTCGGATATTAAAATCTAAAGGCGATAAAGCAAGAGAAGTACTCGTCGCTGTCGGCAAAAACCAAAACGTCCGAAAAGGATATAAAATGGAAATCTTCGAAACTGTAGAAGAGAAACTGGGAGATAAGACCCTTAAAAGAAATGAAAAAGTCGGCATGGCAGAAATCTTGCTTGTCGAAGACGATAATTTTTCTGTGGTGGAGATCATGGAAGGCGGTGAAGAAGTCTCAAAAAGGATGAATGCCGGAAAACAACTCAATTGTAAACTAATACCAAAAAATTAAATGAACACTAAATTTACATTTATTTTCATCTTGATCCTTTCTTTCACATTGTCAGTAGTGGCACAGGATAGAAGTGTCGCCTATGTCTTCACAAAAGCAAACGGTGGACCCGCTTGGCAAGAAGTAAATAAAAATCTGATCGCCGAACTTGGCAAAAACTATGGCTACGACTTATACTTTTACAATTACAATGTTGAAAAAGAACTTTCTTATCTTCCTCAATTGAATGGCAATAAGGAAGAAAAGACAGCTAAATATATGAGACAATTCAGTTACGATCTATTGGAAACATACAAACCGAATCTTTTGGTGAGTTTAGATACAAATAAAAATGTAACCGGAGTATTCTTTCAGTTAAACCCAAATATATTGGTTCGTTCTAAAACAACTGACCTGGAAACGTCACAGATCGTACAAAATTCAAAGGCAACTTTGAAACTGGAGGAAGATCATTTTACGCCATTTAAAAGCAGAATAAATATTACAAACTGGAAAGCTTTATTCGGCGGTAATCCTGACGCAGTTAAGACTAAAGATCCAAAAAGATATGCAGCTTTGTATGATAAATTGATACTGGAGCATAGCCCTAAGATGGAAGGTTTCTTCAAACAAAAAGGTGAAGTGATCAACCGTTACTTCGTCAATGAACAATTGCACTTATTGGATGAAAGCTATTCTAAAGTCCAGAATCCTGAAGTTTCAAAGGAAAAATTAAATAAATTCAAAATAATACCTGAGAGAAAAGGATCCAATTACGTAGCTGCTTATACATCAGTATTTACATTGGACACCTTAAATAATTACATCTATTCCACGATGGTAAGTTTGTTTGTAGGGAATACAGAAAAAGACGGATCCATTATTTTCAGCCGTGCACCTTTCCAGAGTGGCAAGGACGCTGCTGAAGCTATTGCAGCTGGCAAACAATTGTATTATGAGATCGGAAGTCAAGGCTATGGTGATAAGATCGTTGATCAAAAAAATGTAATGAATCTTGGTGTAAACACACCGGATCCGGATTTCAACGCAACGATGGAATTGTATTTTAATAAGATGAGTGGAGTTAAACTTTACGACATCAGCAACAAAGAATTGATTGGGAAATTTAGAGAGAAATATAAATCAGAGCAATTCATCAATGATAAATTTGAAGTAAAAGAACAAGGCCTTAATTACCTTTTGACAGCCAGTAAAGAAAAAATCGAAGTTTCCAATGTTGAAAATGGCAGCGTCGTTGGCTCGTTCAATGCAGATGACCGCTACCCTGTGGTTTATAATTCATTGTTAGATGCTTTAAAATTAAACATTGAAGTAATTACGATCACGAAGGAAAAGAAAGGAAAAGCTCAGGAATTGTTATTGTACTCTCCACTTGGATTTACGCATGTCGAAAAACTTGAAGTATTTTCAGTAAATGTAGAAAAGGTAAATGGCAAAGAATTAGAAAGAAGAACTAAGATCGGGGAGTTAAAAGCCACTAATGAAGCCTTTGATGATGCGAAAGGAAGGACAGAGAGAAGAGAAGTGAAAGATGGAGACAAAGAAATCTATGAAGCGATTAAAGCGGGTAAAAAAGTCGTAGTCCGACTTTCAGAAAAAGTTGGAATTTTTGGAAAAATAGACAACATGAATAGTAAGCTTGGAAAATTAAATGGTCTGAAATGAGAATAATTTATCTTGTAATAATTACTTTTTTAATTTCCTGTGCTCCTGCTAAAAAATTACAATTCACCAGGACTGGCGAAGTTGAATGCGAAAATTTTACTTCATCAGTTATTACACTGAGATCGACTGCAAGAGCTTCAGACTTATCAGGTGCTGTATATTTCGCCGAAAGAAATGCTTTTGAGAATATACTATTTAAAGGAATTCCTGATTGCAATTTGCGTACCCCACTCATCGAAAATGAAGGTACATTCATGTCCAAGCACAAGGCTGAATTTGACCAATTAATTAATAGTAATTACGTCAAATATATTGTAAAATCATCTACACTTAATTCTAACAATCAAAAAGGCATAACTGCCATCACGCAATTGATTACAATTGACCTGTCTGCTTTAAGAAAAGACCTGGAAAGTCAGGGATTAATCAGAAAGTTCGGAATTTAATCCAAATTAATTAAATAAAACTCATGAGAATAATTGCATTTTTAATTATATTTTCTTTTGTGAATTTGCTTCATGCACAAAATGAAGTGCAGGCAGATATGAATAAAAATATCCAACCAACAATCATGGTCATTCCTTTTGCACCGAAAGGTGTGCAATTGAGAGATGCTTATGAAAAAAACGAGTTGGTCCGGATAGCAGTAACCAAGGTTAAAGAAGGATTTGATTCCAGAGGAGTAAACACCATTGATCTAAGAGGAAAATTAAAGCAATCAGCCAATACCGCAGCGCTTCAGGATGGCCAGGAAGAGTCTGACAAAGACGATGTGATCCGCAATTCCGGTGCAGATATATATGTCGAAGTGGAAGCCACAAAAGACAAGTCGTCCACAGGAAATAGTGCAACGGTGATCATGACAGCATATGATGCTTTTTCAGGTGAATCATTTGCAAATAAAGTATCCACTTCACAGAAATTCTATACGGACAATTTTGATCAATTAGTTCAAAAAGCACTTGAAAAAGAAATTGAAAATTTCCTAAATACCATAAACTCAAAATTCAATGACATCGTAAGCAATGGAAGAACAGTGACGATGAATATTGGAATTGAAGAAGGATCAAAATTCAATTTCGAATCCGAGGTAGGAAAAGATGGTGACCTATTATCTGAAGCAATTGAAACATGGATCCAGGCTCATTCATTCAAAAATTATTACCACATCCAGGGTATTACATCGACCAAACTTTTCTTCGATATTGTTAAGGTTCCACTTAGAGATGATGAAGGAAATAATTTCAGACTTTCAAAATTCGCAGGTGATTTTAGAAAATATTTAAACAATGTAGGCCTTACGACCAGTACCACATACAATGGTAACAATATTGTCATTTCAATTAAATCTAAGTAATGAAGCATCTCATACTGTCCGCAGGATTGTTATTTTTTTCGTTGAATTTTTTATTTGCTCAGGATGAAGTGGATGAAAATAAATTTACCCTTGCACTAAGTGTTATCAATAATGGTCAGCACGGTGGAAAAAATAACTATATGCCGTCCTTTTCAAAAGTCTTTAATTTTCATGGCCATAGTTCTTTAAAACTTGATGTTAGATTTAATGAGATTGGCAATAGAGTAATAGAAGGGATGGAATCAATTTATTACTATGATTATAAGTACACGACCAATTTTTATTCTAATTACGGAGATGAAAAGTATACCTCAGAAAGAATCATAAAAGGTAAGGGTCCCAGTCAGTTGGAAGCGATGCAGGATGCCTGGAATAAATTCGCAAATAACGCAAAGAATTTTCCCGCTCAGCTTGATTCAATAAATGCAATTCTCAATGAAAAGTATGTACAAAATTGTGAGCAGGTAATGTCCAAAACTTACCCGGACGATAAATTATATGTTCAATCTGCAAGTCTAAAATACATTCCAAAGAGAAGCAAGTGTTATGAAGCAGCTCAAAAGAAAATAACTGAAATAACAAAGAAGCAAGAATTGTTGGAATGCACAGAAACACTTAGAAAAATGAACATCTCCGTGGAAAGTAAAACATATGACGCCAACAGAATCGTGGCAAGATTAATAAATATCCCCGGCACATCACCATGTGCAGCCGAAGCCTTGAAACTTGCGAAGAAAATTGGTCAGGATAAAACTGTAAAATTTCAATCCGGCATGCAGGAGAAATTGAATATTTATATTAATAATTTTTCGAAATAGGTGATTTTTTTTCTGACTTCTGACTTCTGACTTCTGATTTTCTTTTCTCCCTGACTAAAGTCAAGGGCTATTGAACGCGAAGATTTTAGGATGTCTATAACTGCTAAATTACCACTCCTTCTCACTCTCTAACTCCTACCCTTTTCACATTGCAATCATCAATAATCGCCTTCATATAAATTCAAGAAGCTCCGTCCACTCTTCATTCAAAATCCAGCATCCAACATCCAATATTCCGCTTATCGCCTGCAGAACCTTACTGGCACAAATGCCCACTCTCATTATTCATTGTTCATTATTCATTATTCATCTCCTCCCCACAACTCACTCATTCATAACTATTTAGATATAATTCATTTTCTAATGGTTTTACTGTATTTTTAGTCTGAAAACTTTTTTACTTCAATATATTGTGTACATTTGACGATAAGATAATCAAAGAAAATTTGATCTTACCTAAGCATTATTAGCATTCATTGGCAGCAGTTTGGTTGCACTCTACACACACTTTTAATTTTGACCGGTTTTGATTCAGGTGTATTGCCTTGGATCATATTATACTTTCATTTAATAAATCATGTGCTATGTCACTACGAGAGCGCCTTTTTCCACAATCTATCAAAGAAGTAGCGAATCATCCCAATCAGCAGAAGTTGGATGAACTCGACAATCTTCTTGCTTTGCAGATGTCACCAACGCCAACATCTGGCCTTGCACAATACAGCGGCCCATGGACAAAGAAACAAGTCCGCCATCTAGTTAAACGAACTATGTTCGGTGCTAAAAAGTCAGACGTTGATTTTTTCGCCAACATGACAATAACACAAGCTGTCGATATACTAATATCACCACTAATTGTTCAACCTGATCCTCCTCTCAACAACTATACCCAAGCATATAATCAAAATGATCCTGATGTTCCTGCAGGTCAGACATGGGTCAATGCCAACTTTGGCGATTTGGAATATAGCCGGAATTCCTCCCTGAATAATTGGTGGCATTCTCAGATGTTCAACCAAAATCAATCCATCGTTGAAAAAATGACCCTATTTTTTCACAACTTGCTTGTTACCTCCTTCGAAGCAGTGGAAAAAGCTCGCTGGATGTACATTAACGTAAAGACTTACCGTGAAAATTGTCTTGGAAACTACAAGGATCTAGTCAAAAAAGCAACATTGGATCCTCAAATGCTACGTTACCTCAATGGTCATTACAACACCAAAACATCTCCGGATGAAAACTACGCCAGGGAACTACAAGAATTGTTTACACTAGGTGTAGGGGCAGGTTACTCAGAATCTGATGTGCAGCAAGCTGCCAAAGTACTAACAGGTTTCAGAACTATTAGTACCAATCCCCCAAGTGATGTTTATTACTTTGATCCGTCTAAACATGACACTAACAATAAGACTTTTCCCGGTTTTTATGGTGGAACCGTCATCACAGGTGGCGCCACGGAGGCTGCGGCACTCGCTGAGATAGACGCTTTATTAACGATGATTTTCGCAAGAGATGAGACAGCAAGATTTATTTGTAGAGAAATATATCGATTTTTCGTTCACTACAACATTGATGCTACAATAGAAAATAATGTGATCGTACCTCTAGCTACCATGTTTAAAAACGGTAATTATGAGATCGCACCTGTGCTCAAAACTTTATTCAAGAGTCAACATTTTTATGACGTATTGGCTAATGGTGGAATGATCAAAAGCCCTGTGGATTATCTTGTCGGAATGTGCAGAGAATTTTCAATGCCTCTACCACCCACAAGTCAGGTAGCTCAGTATTATGAAGTATTCAATCGAATAAGGACGGAGGCAATTCTGCAAGATCAGGAAATCACTAACCCACCGAATGTGGCAGGATGGAATCCATACTATCAGTCTCCGGCATTTCATCGCATCTGGATAAGTGCCAATACGCTTCAGAAACGGAATAAGTTTTCAGATAAAATGGCTTCTACTGGTTATACGGTGCAGGGATACTCGATGAAATTGTACATTCTCAATTTTACAGCGACGCTTTCCAATCCGGGAGATCCGAATGCACTCATACAAGAAGTCATAGACATCATGCTTAGGGAAGATCTTTCTGCAACAATAAAGACTTTCCTCAAAGATTTTCTTTTGACAGGACAAACAACTGACAACTACTGGACAACAGCCTGGGCCAACTATATCAGTGCTCCAAGCAATCCGACATACCTCAACATAGTCAATACCAGACTGACCAATCTTTACAAATACATCATGAGCATGCCGGAATACCAGCTGATGTAATTTTTTTTATAATCTATTAAAAGTCCTGTCGAAAATGAAAAGAAGAAGTTTTATAAAATCATTACCTATAGTAAGTATACCTGCTATTATTCCCGGCCTTTCTATGCATGCCCTCACCAGCAAATCACTCTTGAATATGCTACCGGCTGTAGAAACAGATAGAGTACTCGTCATGATACAGTTCGCCGGAGGTTGCGATGGTCTTAATATGGTATTCCCAAGAGATCAATATACCAATCTTGCCAATGCACGTAGTAATATCATCATCCCGGAGTCCTCAATTCTTGGATTGAATGGAAACAACGCCACCGGTCTGCATCCCAAAATGGCAGAATTTAGAAATATGTATGATGAAGGCAAGGTCTCTATCGTGCAGTCAGTCGCCTACGCCAATCAGAATTTTTCTCATTTCAGGTCAACAGATATATGGATGTCAGGTTCGGATAGCGGTGAAGTTTTGAACACCGGTTGGTCAGGACGTTACCTTGAAAACGAATATCCTGGAGCTCCCAATGGATACCCAAATCCAAGTATGACCGATCCACTTGCCATTCAGATAGGCAATAGTGTATCCCAAGTCTTCTGGGGCAATGATGGCGTCCTGGGTTATTCATTAGAAAATACTAGTAGTTTTTACAATCTCATCAATGGAATCCAGGATTCTGCTCCGGATACTTATTATGGTGATGAACTAACATATATCAGGCAGGTCGCACTGTCAGCCAATGCCTATGCTACTGCGATTCAAACTGCATCCAACAATGTTACACAGCAATATACAGGTTATCCATCTTCCAACACACTGGCTGATCACCTTAAGATCGTGGCACGTCTCATCAAAGGTGGTTTGAAAACAAGGTTGTATTTGGTTACACTTAATGGCTTTGATACACATTCTAATCAAATAAATACTACAGATCCCACCACAGGAACAATGCCAAATATTTTAGAGAAATTTTCCAAAGCAGTAGATGCCTTCCAGAAAGATCTCTCATTTCTTCAAATTGACGAGCGGGTCTTAGGCATGACTTTCAGTGAATTTGGCCGAAGGGTCAAATCAAATGATTCATTAGGTACGGACCATGGAATAGCAGCGCCAACGTTGCTATTCGGTAGTAATGTAAATGGTGGCATAGTCGGCAGTAATCCTGTAATACCGACAGTAGTAAATTCAAATACCAATGTAACCATGCAATTTGATTACAGGCAGGTTTATACCACATTGCTCAAGGATTGGTTCTGTGCTCCGGCAGCGGAGATCAACGCAGTATTCGATGAGACATGGTCGACCTTACCATTAGTCAATCCAAATGTGGCAGACGACTGTTTATTGCCACCACTTTCTGTGGAGGTGTTAAGACTGAAGGCAGAAACTGTCAAAGCTGGATATCATTCACTCTCATGGTATGCTAAAAATCCTGTTGGTGTTCAAAAATTTGTTTTGCAGCACAGTTCTGATGGATTTTTGTTTGATGATATCAAAGAAGAAAAAGTATTTGAAGGAGTGGATAATAAATATGAATACCAGTTTTTATACAAATATCCTCAAGGAAGACTACATTATTACAGGGTAAAAATGGTAGAAAATGATGGTAAAATCGAATACTCCAATCTCGAAAAACTACAGGTCAGAGGTATCGACTTGAGCATCTATCCTAATCCTGCAAAGGATTGGTTCAATATCAGACTAAATGATAAAGACACTTCGAATATTTATACTGTAGAGGTGACCGATATTAAAGGTAATAACCTACAGCTGCTAAAACTTCGTTGGGATGATTTCTCAGGAAGTATCTACCGGTTAAGTTTAAATAACTATGTAAGTGGACAATATATCGTATTTATCGTGGATAGATATGGTGAAAAATATCAGCAGAAATTAACAGTATTGAATTAAATTTAATTGTAATTCTATAATAAGAGTTTCATAAATTTATAATCAAAATAATTAGCGTTTCGGAGAGTAGCAAAAAGACTTTCCGAAGAGCATTTTCATTTATAAAATGATTGAAATTCAAGTCAAATAAGTTGCCGCTGGTTTTAACCAACGGACTGCTATTATCCTCCTGGTCCGACTTTATTAACAAGCATAGATCAGAATCAAATGCCTTCTTAAAATAATCATCTTAAATCAATAAATAACTCCACTAATCTTACAAGAAATAGCTATCTTTGCGCCGTGAAAATAGCGATTTCTATATTTCTTTCTCTACTGCTCTTAAGCCCTATTGGAGTTAAGCTGACTATCGTCACTTGGTGGCAGGAGAATCGTGTTATGATCTCCGCCACTCAATGTGAGAATCGCTTTGATGAGTCACTAATGTGCAGCGGAAAGTGTGTTTTAATAAAAGTAATAAACAAATATGATCACCAGGATCAGGAATCAAACAAAGGTCAACTGACCATTATTATGAAGATGGGTGTGGATGTTTTTGATAATTATCAAGATATTCGAACTGCGTCTTTTATGTCTTTAGAAAAAACAAGAAATCCTATTTATTTTACTTCAACCCATCATTCAGTTTCATTTAATGACGTATTAATTAAGCCTCCCATCGCTTAATTTAATTACATGAAGCTTTTTAATTGCTTCGAATGTTTTACGGTTACAATTCTTTCATACAGTTTTAATTGTTATAGGAAGTTGCATCTGAAAAAAGAGCATAAACCCACCTATATAATAAGTCTAAACTGATAAACAAATTCTAAGGTGATTAAATATTTAATGATCATAGGGCTAAGTTTTTACTCAACGATGGCTCTAAGCTGCGACATATGTGGTTGCGGACTAACTGCGCGTTCTTTCGGTATTTTACCACAGTTTTCCGGTAATTTTATCGGATTGAGGGCGCAATACAGAAGTTTTGATTCAGAACATCCTCCACTTTTTGCATCTCAGCTTCCGGAGTATAGTACGGAATACTATTATAATGCAGAGATCTGGGGCAGATGGAATCCGGTGAAGCACCTTCAACTGTTCTATTTTGTTCCATACCAACGAACGATCAAACTCGAAGAAGGCCAAAGGAATAGTTATTCGGGGCTAGGTGATATCAGCCTTATGGCTAATTATATCCTGATCAATACTGTAGAGACGGAAGAAAAATCGTGGAAACATGCATTACAGGCAGGTGGCGGTATAAAAATACCGACAGGAAGGTATGACATCCCTGAGCGTGATGGCAGCATCATCATGAATGTGCAACCCGGAACGGGTGCCTTTGCAATTCCTATTAACCTGATCTATACCATTCGCAGGGATAAGATCGGGCTTAATACAGAAGGCAACTATACTTTCAATCTGAAAAACAAAAACGATTTCCAGTTTGGAGACCGTTCACATGTAGGAATGAAATTATTCTTCTGGCAGGAATGGAAAAACATTTCTATTCTACCTGCGGCAGGACTCAACTATCAGTATGCTGCTCCTGATAGTGATGTAGAAGGGGAGATATATGGCACTGGTGGCAATAGTGTAAATGCATCTCTAAGTGCTGATTTTTATTATAAAAGGATGGCTCTTGGATTCAATGTGCAGCTTCCTGTATCACAGCATATGACAGACGGAAATGTTCGATTAAAAGAAAACTTCTCCACAACATTAATTTATAACTTTTAAAAAAATAATTAAACATGAATAATTTAAAATATATACTTCTGATATTAGTTTCTATTTCCATCATTAGTTGCACCAAAGATGAAGAAGACCACGAAGTAGAAAATAAAGTAACTTTCGACATCCATAGTCCGGTGGAAAATCAGGAATATGCTAACGGAGATACAATATTTATGCATGGCACTGCCACTGGCACTGCATCCTTACATGGTTATGAGTTGACTGGAAAGGATCTAAGCAATGGTAGTACTATATTTACCTCAAGTGACCATGTGCATGGCAATAGTGTGGCATTTGATACATTTCTTGTCAACAATGTAGTTTCGCCACGACAATTGGCTATTACTTTCAAAGTAGCCATAGATCATGAGGGCAATACAGCTGAAAAGGTGGTGAAAATAAATGCGAATTAAGAATAAAATTTCGTAAAAATATTATTAAAAAATAAAGAGGATTAAATTCTTATACGGAATTTAATTCTCTTTTTTTTATTGAGATCAATGGAAATTATTGTACTTTCCAATATAAGCATTTCATGAAAGACTTGACTAAGTATTGCAAATAAAACCTGACAATTCTGGATTATTCTTCTTCCATTTCATATTTTCCCTGCCAAGGTCCATCACCCTTAGTGTCAATAGATCCGCCAGAATAAGCGCAAACACCCATTCTAGGAGAATTTACAATGGGCATTTCAAAATCACTGAAATCGCTACATGTTTTTTTATGCTTTTTGGCGCACTTCATGCAGAATAATCCTTGGTCACTATAACTATGGAAAGTGCAAATCAGAAATGCTGTTTCCTTACAAACATCGCACCTGTAATTAAAATCCTTGTTTCTTGAAAGTAATTCAATGAATTCCTTTCGTTCCGCCTTATAAACATATTCTGTGATGATGTTTAGCGATGTCGTAGAACCATAATCATATGTGTAAGATAATTTTCTTCCTTTTATCAAAACATCTTTAACTGGTACATTGAAAGGAATTTCTCCCGGAAATAAATCAGAAGATCCGTAATAATCATCGTCGCCATCTTCATCCTCCTCATTTGCATTACTATCCAAGTCCAAGTATTTATCAAAATTAAATTGTGAAATATCCTTTTTATTTAGTGAAAAAGAGCTCATATGTCCGCAGCATTCAAGCCAAATCTCCCGTAAAAACGAATCTAAAAGGTCAAATTCTGTATCACCATCCACCAACAGGTACAAAAAGTGAGGATCATCTTTATATTCACCGGTTACTTTAACAAGAAATGAAAGTTTATCATTAGTATTTTTATCCTCGTCTAAGACGGCAATATGTTTGTTTAAATGAGTCTTTAATTCTTTTTGACCTAATGTCTCATTACAGTATAGGCAAGTCCCAATTGATCTATAAAGTATCATAATGTTGTTTCAATATAAAAAGATAAAATTAGGCAAAAAATTTAAAAACCATCTTAATAAGGGTTTTGATTTTTTATTACTTTGGATCAGTAACAACTCCCAATTTTCAATTTCATTTGGCTAAACATTTGTGAATTGATTTTGCATTTTTTTAACTTTGGACCGTAACAACAGTATCATCAAAGAACATTATAAAAAGCAATTCGCATTAAAGATTATTCCGTTGTGAAAACATAAAGTGCCTTGTCTATTAAATATTCCGGACAAAGGGGTCCAATGATTCCGGTTTAAAGGGGCCCACTTAGGTGTGATGTTTTGGAGTTTATTTATTACTTATATTTCTAATTCTTTGAAGTTCTTCGATATCTGTTTTGTCTTTTGATCTTCCTGTATTCATTTTAGATAAAATTAAATGATTTAAATGCAAGAATGGAATTTTCAATCCCTCAAACTCAGCAAATATTTTCATGGAATTGGCCTCCTCAAAAGAGACTGAATTTATGATAGTTATAAAATCAATTTTTTCCGGCTCCTCACCCATTGAAATTAGTAAATGATTTGAAAAATCTAGCTCAGATAATGCATCAATTTGACCATCTTCAAAATTGTTATTTCTAAGAATGTGTATAAATTTATCTCTATTTAAATTATCTGGTTTTAACCAGATATCAAGGTCACCAGTAGTTCTTTTATACCCGTGAAATATTACAGAATACCCTCCAATGATAATGAAATCTACATCCGATGAAAGAAGTTGCTTTATAATTTCAATATGTTTATCTATAAATAAATTCATTCTGTAAAGCTTATTTTGAATGTTCTATAACCTCCTCTTTTTTTTAACTGCTCATGGTCTGTGTTATAGACACGTAATATTAATTCTACAGTTTCTCTAATGCGTTCAAGAGGTTCCTGAAGTAAAATCCTCTTAATATTGTCTTCATCGGCCTCTTCAAAACTAGAATAAAATCTTAATTTAGTTTTTGCTATATTATTATCATTTGGTTCTTTCATCATATAATGCAATCTAATACTTTACAACTAACAAAAATTAAATTCACGAATATCGATTATTAAGTTTGCTTACTTATTTTTCTTAATCTTTCTAAATGATTTTATTTTATGCCTATGATTATCGGAGTTAAATTCTTATCCCGAATAAGATTATCTGCATTTTACAGTCGTTATAATCCAACTCTAGTTTTTCACTCCATTCTAATTTCTGCCTTCTAACTTCTGACTTCTAGTATCTAGTCTCTAGCATCTAACCCCTACACCCCTTCCACCAATTCCATCCACTTCATCTCTTTCTCCTCGATTTGACTTTCCACTTCCTTCAAACGAGTAGAATGTTTTTGTATATCCTCCACTGACATTGTCATGTCATTAAATTTCTCAGTGATAGATGCTTTTTCTTCCTCCAACTTCTTGATCTCCCGCTCTACTTTTTGGATCTCCTTTTTGTCCTCATAGGAAACTATAGCAGCAGGTTTCGCAACGACCTCTACTGGATTGTTTTTTGCTTCACGAAGATTTTGCTCTTCCAATTCCAGATAAGCACGATATTGGGTGTAATTGCCCGGATAATCGATGATCTTATTATCCTGACCAAATACAAATAAATGATCGACCAATTTGTCCATAAAATACCTATCATGAGACACAAGAACAACACAACCCTGGAATGTAGTCAAAAATTCTTCCAACACATTCAACGTAACCAGATCAAGATCATTCGTAGGCTCATCCAGGATCAGAAAGTTTGGATTGGCCATCAAAATAGTCAGGAGATATAATCTTCTTTTTTCTCCACCACTCAGCTGTGATGCGAAGACTTGTTGTTGCTCCCTTGGAAACATGAATTTCTCCAAAAGGGAGGCGGCAGTGATATTATGACCTTTTTCAGTCGGAATATATTCAGCGACATCCGTGATTACGTCGATGACTCTTCTATCCTCTTTAAGTTTCATCCCTGACTGCGTATAATAACCGAATACCACAGTCTCACCAATGACGATCTTGCCATCATCCGGAATCAATCCACCTGTGATGATCTGAAGAAAAGTGGATTTTCCGGTACCATTAGGCCCAATAATACCCACTCTGTCAAATCGTTTGAATTTATAGCTAAATCCACTGAATAATTTTTTACCATCGTAAGCTTTTCCGATGTTGTGCGCTTCGATAATTTTGCTTCCGAGGCGGTTTGCCTTTATATTGATTTGAAGCATGGTGGCATCTCTTTGCTGAGATAACTCCTGTTTTAATTCATCAAATTTATCTATTCTTGACTTCGCCTTAGTCGATCTGGCCTGAGGCATACGACGCACCCAGTCAAGTTCTTTCAGGAAAAGTTTACGGTTTTTATCAAGGACTACACCATCATTCTCTGCTCTTTCATTTTTCTTTTCAAGATATTCAGAATAATTTCCGGCGTATTTATATATGTTTCCGTTTTCCAGTTCGAGGATCTGGTTGCACACATTTTCAAGGAAATACCTGTCGTGGGTAACCAACAATAATGTTAATCCCGGATGCTGCAAATAGTTTTCCAGCCATTCGATCATCTCCATGTCCAGGTGGTTGGTAGGCTCATCGAGGATAAGAAGTTCCGGCTCAGAGATCAAAACTTTCGCCAATGCAAGCCTTTTGACTTGACCTCCGGAAAGGTTTTTGACTTGAAGTTCGAAGTCACCGATCTTAAGCTTTGTCAATATCTCTTTGACCTTGGATTCCATATCCCAAGCCTCATGATCCTCCATTTTATTCATGGCTTTCTGCATCCTGTCTTCATTTTCGGGATGCAACAAGGCACTTTCGTACTCTTTGACAGCCTGAAGTACAGGATTTTCACTGGCGAATATGGCATCCATCACCGTATGTTCCGGATTAAACTCTGGTTCTTGAGTCAGGTATTCGATGCGGAGATCTTTCTTAAACTGGATCTTTGCATTTTCACCTTCACTGCCTTCCAGTCCGGCTATGACTTGAAGTAATGTTGTCTTTCCTGTGCCATTTCGGGCTATAAGGGCGATCTTTTGACCTTCGTTGATGAACATTGAAAGGCCGGTGAACAATATTTTGTCCCCGTAAGATTTCTTAATATTTTCTAATGTAAGATAATTCATGGTTGCAAAGTAAAGAAGAATTTTGGTGGTGAGGTGGATTGTTTTTTTTGATGAAGAACAATTACTTTAAGAAGAATAAAAAAAGAAAAACATATTGCTTACCTTTGGCGTTAGTAAATTTACAATCATGATAATTTCGTTCGGGTCGAAAGAAACTCAAATGATTTATAACGGATCTAGAGTAATGTCACTCCCTTTTGAAATGCAGAAGATAGCCAGACGTAAATTAAGGATGTTGAATAGTTCACAAAATCTAGCAGATTTAAAAATTCCACCATCAAACAGACTTGAAAAGCTATCTGGGGATTTAAAGTCATATTATAGCATTCGAATTAATAAACAATGGAGAATAATGTTCATATGGAAGGCTGGATTTGCGAGTAATGTTACAATAATTGATTATCATTAAAATTTTTTATATGGAAAAATTAGCTAATATTCATCCCGGGGAAATCTTATTTTACGAATTTCTAGAACCGTTGAAAATAAGTGCTTACAGGCTTTCCAAGGAATTAAGTATTCCTCAAACTCGTATTTCTGAGATAATAAAAGGCAATAGGAGAATTACTGCGGATACTGCGTTACGTCTAAGTAAATTTTTTGGAAATTCTGCAAAGTTTTGGTTAGGACTTCAGGATGATTTTGATATTGAAAATTTAAATGAAACCAAAGGAGAAGATTTTGAAGCGATTAATAAATATTCATACGTTTGATAAATATTTGACTCTTGATCAATTTAATTTTATTTGAATAAAATAATCTTTTGCAGTTTATTAAACAAAAGCAACTAACAATAACTAATGCTTTTTAAAAAGTTATTTCAAATTATAATACTTATTTTTCTATTATCATCTGCATATTGTCAGGGACCACCTATCCTTGCTGACAAACCTATTATGCTGGGCCAACAAGTTGGTACAGTGCGAGTAGTTTATTCGTACATGCAAGCAGATAAATTGGACGGCAGATTCATTATGCCTTCCGTAGATTACAATGTAAGCAATAAATTATCTTTCGAATTAATGTTGCCACTTCAAAAATATATTGGCTCGGCACAAAACGGTTTTATTCTTTCCGATGTCGGCATCGCCGGAAAATACCAATATTTCAAACAGGACCTACAGGGCAAAACTATTCGGTTGGCTGTAAAGGGCGCCCATAGTTTCTATGTAGCCAAACAGCACGCGCATATCAAACCAGTCGGCTCAGGAATCTGGGGTTCGTATGGTGGAATCATTGCCGGTATGGAATCTTTGAAGATCGGTATCATTGGAGATTTTGGAATCAGCATTGTGAGAGATATAGCACCTTATATTACTTCCAATTTTTTTCAGGGAAAAGTGGCTTTTGGTGTTCCATTACTCAAACATGTTTTCCCGATCCGTCAGTTGAATGTATTTCTTGAAACAGAATTTGTAGATCAACTAAATGCAAAATCTTCTTCCTTTTATCTCGCGCCGGGCATTCAATATGCATTTGGAAGAATAGCCTTCGAAGCATTTTACCAAAAATCAGTTTTCCAAAATGGCAATAATAACTACTATCCTAATGAAACATTAGGTGGAGGAATACGTTATATTTATTAATGAATGATGAAAAGTGAATAATGAATAATAAACGATTGAGCAGATTCACAAGCTCCAAACCGCAGGCTGTTTCTGAACATTGCAATTCCGTTGATTTAATAGAAGGTAATTTGATGAGCAGCAGCTGTCCCCCTTCGGAGGGGGCCAAGGGGGTGGACTCACATTCTCACATTCTCACCTTCTCACTTTCTCACCTTCTCACTTTCTCACTTTCTCACTTTCTCACTTTCTAAAAAAATAAACCAATGAAACAAATAAATATTATTTTAATCCTATTATTGATTGGTGCAGTATCAAACGCACAAACCCCCGTCCAGATTAAAGTAGACGGCATGAGCTGCGGCTTTTGCGTTAATGGTGTAGAGAAAAAATTCTCTAAATCCAAAGAAGTAAAAGACCTTCACGTCGATTTGGAAAAAGGCATGGTGACATTCAATGTCGCAAAAGGTGTCAAAGTAGATAAAGACAAATATACAGGTTTGGTGGAAAAAGCAGGTTACGAACCCCGTCAGATCATGGTTGGAGATGAGATTAAGGCAGAAGGAGTGGGTTTTGCTAAACAAATTAACTACACACCTCAACCTGAAGGTATAATAACCTCGACATTCAAGGTTTCCGGAAATTGCGATATGTGTAAAAAGAAGATCGAAACAGCTGCTAAATCTGTCAAAGGGGTAAAGTCAGCAGTTTGGGACAAAGATACCAAAATGATCACCGTAAAATACGATGACAAAAAGGCAAAATTGACTGACATTCATAATAAAATCGCTTCTGTAGGTTATGATACAGATAAAGTGAAAGGGGATGATAAAGCATATGATAAGCTGCATGCATGCTGTCAGTATGACCGGGAATAATTATAAATTATAAATGGTCAATTATAAATGAGAGCTGGTAGTTTCTTTAGTTCCAGACTTTAGGCGATTATTTAACTTTTGAAAAAGGAATTAATGGGGTTCGCTGGAGAATAATCTAAAAAATTATCCTATCAAAAAACTATAATCAAGCCAATAAATTTTGTAATCCAATATAGTTGCAATTCTAACCCCAATAGGGGTTAACAATAATGACCCCGGGTTGAACCCGGGGTAAACGAATTCAAGCTCCCAACCCCGGAGTGGGTTGAATATTTCATTGAATAATAATGATGTAAAATCTATCCATTTATGAACTAGCTACCTTACACAAATAATACTTTACAAATGCTGCACCAATAAGTGTCGTATTTTTTTTGCCCAAATTTTATAAATATCATATATTGTCAATGTTATATTTTAAATATACATATGAAAATACTCCATACCGCCGACTGGCACCTGGGCTTGCGCCTCAATAAAATAGACCTACTCGACCAAATGGTCTTATTCCTGGACTGGCTCGCTGACATCGTTGAAAAAGAAAATATAGAATGCATCCTACATGCAGGCGACATCTTCGACACTAAACATCCTCCACAGGATGCCGTAGATCTGTACAATAAATGGTTGGCAAAAATGATCAAACTAAATTGTCAGGTCATAATCATCGCCGGAAATCACGATTCAGGAAGGTTTATTTCTTCTCCAAAAATTCTGTTTCAGAATCTAGACATTAGGGTGATTGGACACACCTCAGAAAAGCATGAGGAGGAGATTATACTTTTACATGATAAAAACGGTTTACAACAAGCAGTTATCTGCGCAATTCCTTTTATTCGTCAAGGCGAACTTGCAGTCTTCGAAGCGGGCATGTCTAGTGAACAACTAGCAGAAAATATCAATAAAGCCATGAGTGACAAATATTCAGCATCTCACGCCATGGCAAGAGAAATGCATCCCGGGCTCGTCACAATAGGTATGGGACATCTTTTTATTCAAGGCACTGAAGCGTCAGATGTAGAACATCAGATCCATGTCGGAAACCTTGGTGGCTTGTCTTTGATAAAGATCGATCATGGTTTTGATTACATCGCATTGGGCCATATACACCGTCCACAGGGACTTTCAGAAAGTGGACACATCCGCTATGCTGGTTCACCGGTGATCCTGAGTTTCAGTGAGATGAATGATCGGAAATCAGTTATGATCCTGGAAATAAAAGATAAAAATATCCAATGGGAGAAATTAGAGGTACCAATGTTCAGAAAGTTTATCCGCTGGACAGGGAGTGTGGAAGAGATTAAAGACAAAATAATTAATCATCAAAAATCATTTTCACTTAAAGACCTGATCGAAGTTAGGGTCGTGGAAGATTCCAATTATGGTTCAGCTTATGCACAATTCAATGAATTTCTTCAGGAATTAGATTCGGATGAATTAATTGTTGCAAAAAAATCATTTAGTACTAAGGATGCTGATGTTACAGAAATTGCTGAAGAGAATAAATACATGGTAGAGGATCTTCAACCTAAAGTTATCATGCAAAATATACTTGGATTTAATAATTATGAAGAGGATGTAAAAATTAGTCTGATGGAAGCATTTGAAAAAATAGAAAACGACGTCCATGAGAATCAATAAATTAATAATTAAAAATATAAATTCTCTTGCGGGAGAACATACCATCGATTTTGACGACATAAATGAAAGGTCTGAAGGAGTCTATCTGATCGTAGGCGCCACCGGATCCGGAAAAACAACGATCCTGGACTCTATTACACTTGGTCTTTTTGGAATTGTAAAAAGGTTTGGCAATAAACCAATAGGAAGTATAGACGAGTCGGGAGCAATTGTAACACATGGCGCCAGAGAGGCAAGTGTTGACGTACAATTTACCATCAATCATAAAAAGTATACATCCCGATGGCAAATAAAACATAAGCCAAGAAGCAGTGGCTGGGAAACGGCAAAAATGTCAATTTATGATGATGATTTAAAAGTAATGGAAAGCGGATTAAGTCAGGCAAAATCCAAAATAATTGAATTGATTGGAATGAACTTTGATCAATTTAATAAATCTATTATGTTGGCTCAGGGAGACTTTGCATCATTTTTAAAATCAAAATTCAGCGAGAAAGCAGACATACTGGAGAAAATAACCGGTACAGAAAATTATACCAGAATTGGTCAGGCAGTTTTTGTTAAAAATAATGAATTAAAAGCTGTTGCTGATCAGATCCAAAATAAATTAAGTAATTTATCGATAAAGTCTAAAGAAGAAGTCTTAGATCTTCAGTCAAAAATAAATCTGATAGAGGGTCAGGTTAAATTGTATCAGGCAAGATCGACTGAATTAAATACAATCATTCACAATAGAAATACATTTACAAAAGAAAATAATTCAATTCAATCAATAGGAAAAAAATTAGAACTCGAAAAAGCAGCACTGGCAGAAATTCAATTGAAACATGGTCAGGATATTGAACAGTTCGACGCTGCAATGACAATCAAACCAGTCTTTGATAATCAAAGACTATTATCACAGGAACAAAACAATATCACGGAAACAATTTCAGCATTAAAGGAGGAAGGCGCACGAATTCAAGTAAAATTAGATGAAATATATTCCAAAACAGCAGAAATTATTTCAATTTCTAATGAGGAAAATCAATTTTTGTCACAACTAAGAAAATTTAAAGACGATGTCCTCGTCATCGAAAATGATTTAACTTCTATTTCAACAAATAAAAAACATGTACGAATAAATCTTGAAAGAGAGCTTGCTCAAACTAAGGAGGCATCATTAATTCAAAATTTCCAAAAACAGGATGTAACAACATTTACGCAAACGCTATTGGAATGTCATAAAGAGTTGTCTAAAAGGGTGAATGATCTGAAAGAAAAACTTTGCATAAGCATTATCAATGATGACCTGCTGGAAAATCAACTTCAAAGACAGCGGCAAATAGAATCCCTACAACATCAAACCCAAAAATACAGAGAGATTAGCCAACAGATCAAACTAAGCAAAGAAAATCTGAATGAGGCCGAAAAGGAAAATGTAAGGTTGATCAATGCACTAAAAGATAATATTCAGCTTCGCTCAGTTCTGGAAAATACTTGTAAGGATAAAGAAACTATTCTCTTACAGCAGAATAAGATCAGGTCCATGGAGCAACACCGAAGTCAATTAAAGGCCGATGAGGACTGTCCATTGTGCGGTGCAGCAGATGGACCTTTAAGGCATCATGAACACTTGGCAAAGGATGATTATCAATTGGATTATGAAAAAGCCAAAAAAGCCATGGATGAAAATAACCTCCTGATTGTCAGATATGAAACTCAATTAGCCGGAATCCAAAAAACAATAGAAAATTTAAATACAGACCTAGCATCTTCAAGCAATAAATTAGATTCCATTCTTGAAGAAATTAACATCAAAAAACAAGGTTTAAATATAACTGAATCGCTTGGCGATCCGCAGATACTGATCCTTAAAATGGAGGAAATTAATTCGTCAATTATTTCTGTTAAATCCCTGCTTAAGCTCAATGAGGAGCTACCTCATTTGGACGAAGCTATAAATTATTCAGTGGAGATGGAAGCGCTGGAAAAAACTGAAAAAGAAACTAATATTCAATTAAAAGCCAAATTCCCATTGGATATTCCTGTTCAAAAATGGTCAGAAACCATTGAATCTTCTTTTGAAACTATCCAAAATCAAGTTAGAGGAATAGCTCAGGAATTATCCAATAAAGAAACTGTTTATGCCAGAAATCAACAACAAATTGAAACGCTCGAAATTGAAATAAATAAATTTATTGTTGCTGGCAAAATTGCTTCAATTGAACAATTAGAACAAGTGTTCGTATTGCAAAATTCTGTATCTCTTTGGAAAAAGAATATTGAAAATCTTCAACAAAATATCAGTATAAATACAAAATTGCATCAGGCAAGTCAAGACCGTATCAATGAATTGAATTCATTGATAGACTTAACGGTTGATATTGAAACTTACACATCAGAGAATCAAGAATTAAATACAAAAATTACTACAGAAAGTCAGGAATTGGGCAGCATCAGATCCCAGCTCGCTTTGCATGAGGCCAATGTTGCCCATGGGGAAATCTTAAGAAAAGATCTCGAGAACATTGAAATTGAGTGGTCTCCGGTAAGGACACTTAATACATTGATCGGTTCTGCCACTGGACATCATTTCAAAAACATTGCTCAAAAAATTACCTTGTCACATCTGGCTGTGCTTGCCAACAAACATCTAGCCTTGATGAATGACCGATACAAATTTAAATTCGATACAAAGGAATTATGGTCTAAGGAAGAGGCAGATCTAATGATATATGATGATTTCGAACCAAATGGGTTGCGTTCATGTGCCACATTAAGTGGTGGAGAAACCTTTATTGCGAGCCTGGCATTGGCTTTGGGCCTAAGCGATTTTGCTTCGGAAACCAGTAAAATCGAAAGTTTATTTATAGATGAAGGATTTGGCACACTGGATCCGGACACGCTGGAAATGGCCATCGGAGCTTTAGAAAAGATCCGATCTGTTGGCAATAAAACACTTTGCCTTATAACCCATGTAGAAGCTATGAAGGAGCGCATTCCATATCATTTAGTCGTGGATAAGGGAAAGAAAGGAATGAGCACGATCCGGCATGAAATGGCTTAAGTAGTGAATAATGAATAGCGAATAATGAGAGCCGACAGAATTGCCAGTTCTGAGTTGAGTATAGCGTAGTATTTTACATCACTTTATTGTGGAAGGCTGAGCTTAGGTTAACCTATCCCGAATCGTGCCTCTCGGGACTGTGAGAGTTCGTGTGTGTGCAAAATTCATTTTGCTTTTTTCATGAACAAATATAAAATGTAAAGGCATGAAATGGCTTAGACAAGGAATAGTGAATAGCGAAATCTTTACGCTAATATAAATGAAATGGAACGCTAATTTATTATGTTGGAAATGTTTCAAATATGATTTTTAAAAAAAATTAAACATTTGGAATAATTGCAAATTCCATATTATTTTTCTTGTTAATTTTTCTGGCATTTACCATGAATTTCCAAAAGGTTCTGTAGGGACAGGTCGCGACCTGTCCCTACAGAACCTTTATGGAAATTATGTCCCCAACGCTGGCGCGAGGTTTAAACGCGTGACCTCCAACGCTGGCACGAGTTTTTAACTCGTGACCTTTCGAAGCTTTAATTAATCTATATTATCTAATGAGGCTTTAAGCTCGTAATTATCAACATTTCCACATAACTTACTGTTCTCTGTGAGATAAAATTGCTGATATATTTTGAACAGAAAAAACTTTATAAAAAGCATGGGATTATTATCAACAGCCGGCATCGTCAGCCAGATTGATGCTTTACGAAAATTTGGAGAAGGACTTAACCCATCTGACCGAACGCCGGTTTATTTCTTTGGTCATGGAAGTCCTATGAATGCCATAGAAGAGAATAATTTCACCAAAACATGGAACAACATTGGGAGTAAAATAGAACGTCCGAAAGCAATTTTGTGCATTTCGGCGCACTGGGAGACCAATGGTACGTGGGTTACTGCTATGCCTCATCCATGCACTATTCATGATTTTGGTGGCTTTCCAAAAGCATTATTTGATGTGCAATATCCAGCTAAGGGCAGCCCTGAGATTGCAAACGAAATTAAAACAGCAATTACATCAACCACAATCGGTCTTGATGAAAAATGGGGTCTCGATCATGGTGCATGGTCCGTAGTGAAGCATTTATATCCTGATGCTGACATTCCCGTTATACAGATGAGTATAAATTATACCAAGCCTGCAGAATATCACTATAACTTAGCAAAACAGTTAAATGCCTTGCGCAGAAAAGGTATTCTCATAATAGGATCTGGCAACATGGTCCACAATCTAGGCATGGTTGCATGGGACAAAATGAATGAAGCTAATTATGCATACGACTGGGCCACCGAAGCAAATGATGCAATGAAAGAATTCATTGTAAATAAGGATCATCTGCCTCTGATCAATTATGAAAAACAAGGGAAAGCTTTTAACCTTGCAATTCCAAGTCCGGACCATTACTTACCCTTATTATATGCACTTGCTCTTCAGGAAAAAGATGAAAACACTGCCTTTTTTAATGATGAAGCGGTTATGGGATCTCTGACGATGACGTCAGTTGTTATTAGTTAAATAGTTATTAGAGTTAACCAGTATGGCAGTAAAATAGTTGACCAGTAAAATAGTTAAATAGTATTAGAGTTAAACAATGTAAAAGGGCAAGGGCAAGCCTTTTCCCCGCAATCATCCTATTGCACTCTAATACTCTAATACTGTCATACTCTAATACTATCTACTATTATAGAATTATACTTTTTCATCGTCTTTTTCGACTCATTTAACAGCATTAAAACTTCATTCGGACAACTAATTTTTTATTTATATTCAAAGACTTATCTTCGCGGCATAAAACAATTGAAATTGAACGAATTAAGATCGATTATAGAAGCAGCCTGGGAAGATAGATCCATGTTGGCGCAAGAAGAGGTAAAGCAAACTATCAGAACTGTAATAGAACATTTGGACAAAGGTACCATGCGAGTTGCAGAGCCAATCGGTGATGACTGGCAAGTCAATGAATGGATCAAAAAAGCGGTTATTCTATATTTTCCAATCCAACAAATGGAGACCATTACAGTTGGACCTTTTGAATGGCATGATAAAATGGCTTTAAAAAAGGACTATGCAGCACAAGGTGTACGCGCTGTGCCACATGCAGTAGCAAGATATGGAGCATTCCTGGAAAGTGGCGTTATTATGATGCCCTCTTATGTAAATATTGGGGCTTATGTTGGTTCTGGAACCATGGTAGATACCTGGGCGACAGTTGGTTCTTGCGCACAAATCGGACGCAATGTACACTTGAGCGGCGGAGTAGGCATTGGAGGTGTATTGGAGCCTGTTCAGGCAAGTCCCGTTATCATAGAAGACGATGCATTTATTGGTTCACGATGTATTGTGGTAGAAGGTGTAAGAGTAGGCAGAGAGGCAGTCCTTGGTGCAAATGTTGTATTAACTCAGAGCACTTACATCATAGACGTGACAGGGCCTGAAGAGAAAAGGATAAAGGGCTATGTTCCACCAAGATCTGTAGTTATTCCCGGATCTTATACTAAACAATTTCCATCTGGCGAATATCAGGTGCCCTGTGCACTGATCATCGGTCAAAGAAAGGAAAGTACAGATAAAAAAACCAGCCTTAATAGCGCTTTACGTGAATACAATGTAGCGGGTTAAAAACGTTATTGCTCGAAGAGCGTTCTATATATCTTAGATTTTACTTTAAATTAAAATAAATTCAGTGAATAAATTACTATTAATTTGCCTAATGGCATGCACATCCTTAGCTGCCTGTAATACATCCAAAGCGCCATCAACCCCTCCTGTAGTTGCAGTCGCACCTATAGCACCTGCGGTTGATTCTGAAGAGGGAATGGAAGATGTGGATTCCGGATATGATTATAATGAAGATGAAGAATATGATGCCTTCAATGTTCCAAACAATATTGTATTACCTGATACTTTGCCTTCCTACCAAGCTACTGAAGCAACATTATTTGACCTAATAGACACCAAACTGTGGGTGAGCTTCGATTGGGATAAAAAACATTGTCTTGGCACGGCAGAAATCACTGCAAGTCCTGTTGGAAAAAAGAGAAATAGATTAGTCCTTGACGCTAAAGGTTTTGATATAAAATCAATCGTTAATGGTGATGGTAAAAAGCTCACCTATAAATATGATAATGCAAAACTTGATATAGATCTTGGAGCAGAAATACCTGTCGGAAAAGCCACAAAAGTGAAGATTGAATACGTCGCTAAACCTGATGACCTAAAAGTTGGTGGTAGTGCAGCCATAACTTCGGACAAAGGTCTATATTTTATAAACCCTGACGGAAAAGACAAAAATAAGCCTCGCCAAATCTGGACACAAGGTGAGACACAAAGCAACAGCAAATGGTTTCCAACTATTGATGTACCGAATCAGAGATGTACTCAGGAGATGTATATCACAGTTGGTGACAATTTCAAAACACTCTCTAATGGAACAATGCTCGATTCTAAAAAAAATGCAAATGGTACCCGAACAGATCATTATAAAATGACACAGCCACATGCACCATACCTGTTCATGATGGCTATTGGCGAATTTGCAGTGGTGAATGATAAATGGAGAGACATTCCTCTGAAATACTATGTTGAACCTAAATACGAAAAGGATGCAAAGGCAATTTATAGTAACACGCCTGAAATGTTGACTTTCTTTTCAGATCTTTTGGGTGTCAAATATCCATGGCCGACATTCTCACAAGTGATTGTAAGAGACTATGTGTCTGGCGCTATGGAAAATACAACTGCTGTAGTTTTTGGTGAATTTTGTCAGAAAACTAGTCGTGAATTATTGGATGGTGACAATGAAGGTATTGTAGCACACGAAATGTTCCACCATTGGTTTGGAGACTATGTGACATGTGAAAGCTGGTCAAATCTTACTTTGAACGAAGGTTTCGCCAATTACAGTGAATACCTATGGGAGGAACATAAAAACGGTCGTGAGGCTGCAGATTATCACAGATTGAATGAACTGGCTGGTTATATGGCTTCTACCAGAGGCAATATGCATGATCTAATCAATTATTCATATGATAATAGAGAAGATATGTTCGACGCACATTCGTATAATAAAGGAGGATTGGTCCTTCATATGATGAGGAATTATCTTGGAGACGATGTTTTCTTTAGAGGGCTAAATCTTTATTTGACGAAAAATGCATATACAGCAGTAGAAGCAGCCCAGCTAAGACTTGCCATGGAAGAAGTTTCGGGTCAGGATTTGAATTGGTTCTTCAATCAATGGTACTTTGGTAGTGGCCAACCAGAATTGGTTGTAAAGGATAGTGTAAATGCTGCAGGAAATAAAATCTTTCTCTCTGTTGACCAAACTCAAAGCGGTCCGCAGCAGCAACATATATTCCAATTGCCAGTGAATGTTGATATTTATTTGGCTGGAAATAACAATCCAATCAGGAAATCAATTTTTGTAAATAAAAGAACACAGACATTTGAATTTGATGTTCCATCAAAACCGTTGAATATAATCTTCGATGCAGATAATGTAATTCTTGGAAAAATTAAATATGATAAGCCAAAAGAGGCATTTATCTACCAGGCTACACACAACAAAACTTTGAATGACAGGATCATCGCGCTGGATAAAATTAAATCAGAACTCACTCCGGAAGTTGATGCTATCATACTGGGCTTCCTTTCTGACAAATCCCCTGTGATGAGATCTAAAGCACTAAGCCAGGTGGACTTATCAGCTTATCCAGCATTTAAATCGAAAGTTATAGAATTAGCTAGTTCAGATAAAGATCCGGGTGTCCGTGCAAATGCACTTGAGTTATTGACTGAAAATCCTCAGCCGGAATACGAAGCTGTGTTCATCAAGAATATAAATGACGAAGTTAGTTATTCCGTTTTGGCTTCTGCATTAACTGGTTTGAACAGAATGAATAAAGAGAAAGCAGGACCTTTAGTGGCTAAATATGAAAAAGAAGAAAGCAGCGTGATGACAAATGCAATATCTGCGATTTATATGGCTAATGGCGACCCGAAAGCTTTAACACTAATAGAAGGTAAGCTTGATGATGTAGAAGGATTCGAAGCATTTGGTTTATTTGGAACATATACAGAATTGTTATTAAGTTCTGATAAAGCAACATTGGTAAGCGGCTTTGAGAAACTTCAGATATTGGCGCAAAATGAGTCAATATCACAATGGAAGAAATTTGCTATTTCTAAAGCAATATTTGACATTGCTTCATCTTCAAAGGAGAATAAAGAATTTTCAGAATCCGAAAGTAAAGAGATGGTAAGCAAGTCTAATGCTGTGGTAGAGAATTTCAAGAAAAATGAAACGAATGAGCAATTGCAGAATGCATTTAATAATATGATAATTAAGCAATAGGTTTTATATTGGTTATAAAAAAAACTCCTTTTTCGTTACTACAAAAAAGGAGTTTTTTTTATTATATAATACTAGGTTTTCGTTGCTTAAATAATTTTGAATAAATAAACTTGAATAAAGTATAAAAATTAAGTTTCGGTAGTTAAGAAATATAGGTAGATGGTCCCGCAGCTGCGGGATTAGATGTTAGATGCTTGCCCGACTAGCGAAAGTGACGGCGGGGAGCTTATTCAATTGATTCATATTTTTTCTTTAATAAGTTGAATAGAAAAAAAAATGAATCTTTGACTACCGAAACTTAAGTATATTATCAATGCACTAATACTTCACAATCACTAGTGACATTAATTAAATTACAGCTCTGTGGTAAATCCATCTCATCCGTTGAAATATTAATGGCATAAGCGAGCCAATCACTTACTAAGCCACTCATATGATGGCCTTCTTCCATACCTTTTGAAGGCATTTTACCAAATAATTCTTCAATAAGAACAGGTATTCTTGCTCTTATTAATTCCTGGATGTCGGTTTCAAATTTATTATTAATGACCAGGTTATTTAAAGTAGTTCGAATGATGCCTTCTTTACAAGCGAATTGGAGATCGAAGTGCACATCGTTAGTACCTCCCCCTATTGTAAATCTTTTTTGAAGATCTAGTTCAAAGTGCAGTGTTTTTGAGTTTACAAATTTGACTTCAATTGCAGGGCTTCGGAATGTATCTATCATACCATTGGTATTTCTTGAAAACCCGGACATGTAATGTAGTTGATTGCCAACAGCTGATTCAACAAGACTGACGATCATCTCTTTTGAAATTGACTTAATTGGCAACCAGATCTTATTTGAAATAATTAATTCCTTCCAATTCGCAGAGAGCCTTAGTTCCGGTCCGGTTATGATTAATTCATTTCGATTAATTCCGGAATCTATATCAATACAATGTCCATTTGCTCCGTATATTTTTGAAAAAATTGGCTTCCTTATACCATTGATCAATAATTCAATCTTTGAAAAACAAATACTGCCATTGCCAGTCATGGCTAATTTTAAGAATTGTATATCCTTAATTTCCTTCACTTTATAGGAAAGAAAATCAAAATAATATGTTTGGCCAATTTCAAGTTCGCTAATTTTCCTCTCCAGATAAAATGGTTTATCTCCCGCATTAAAAAGTACAAATATAGACCCTTTTGTTTTGTTCTTAGTTTTATTTCCAATAGAAAACCCTAACTGCATCCTATAAATAGGGATATTTTCTCCAATAGGGTTTCTTAACTTGTGGCAAGGCAAAGTTTCAATTTTCATTAGCGCATTCATATGGACATGTTTAAATAACAGTTATAGAAATAAATTTTAATCAATACTTGATAATAGAAATGAGTATATCCAATCCACAATATTTTCTGTATTTTTGAATTTGTCAATTCAGTGTATTAGAAAGTGATGGAGGATTAAAGACGCATTAAACATTAGATCGATTACCATACAAATATGCGTTGGTGTGGGACTGAATAGCAATGGGTATTTGACTAAAGAAAACAGATAATTAACTATATAATTACCGTTAATTAACGGAGGGAGCGCAGAAGAAATAGCGGTACATTTAACAAAATTTATTAAAGATTAAATATAAACATCATGAAGATCGTATCTTTTATTTTCGGCTTTCTACTTGCTACTGCAATAATGTATTGGTTTAATCCATTTCAAGATAAGCCTGACGATAACAATTGCAGGGAACAGCTTTGCCGAGAATATAGCGCAGACGATATTAATTCTACATTGACCGCTGCCATCATCCAAAAAATGTCTGAAGCATATGCCAAGGATAAAGGCAAAGCTCACATATATGATACGACCGGAATACTTACGGACAAAGAGGACGCATTGCATGTCGTATTTGATCTGGAAAAAATAAAAGCTTTGGTCTATATGATGGAGTCCAAAAGATGTCTAAATAAATGTGCTGACAATATTGAATTAGGTATTCGATATTATTTTATCAAATATCCGGGTGATCTTAGAATAGGACGGAATGAGGGAGATGGCCTTGATAATTTGGATAGTACTTATCGTAATAAACATTCTTTGGCAATGGTTCCTGCATATTGGGACAAAGCGAAAGATAAATGGATCGACTATAACTCTTGGACGTCCAGTAGTGATGTTTGCTATCCCAGCATACCAAAAATGACTGCTGACGCAATTGAGAGATCAGCACAAACAAAGGAAGATAAAAAGCCTGAGGCAACATTATTCATGGAGCCAACCAATGGTGGCAAAAATCATGGCGGCTTAGGCCCACCTCCATCACCGGGAACTTTTCCAATTGGCATGTAATTTTATAATTGGAATTATATGATTTGGCTTAAATATGCATCTGTATTAAATGTATTCGAACTAATGTCCAGCTTAGTTGGATTTTATTATTGGGGAAAAATTAAAAATACTTATTGGAAATATTTCCCAATTTATCTCGCAATCGTTTTTGTTACAGATATAATAGGTGTAATTTATCTGCATTACTTTAAGGAATTAATTATAAATATTGATATATACCGATACTGGGGAATACCAATACAGTTCTTCTTCTTCTTTTGGCTATACTATCAATATTTTAAAAATAGTAAGATTTCATATTTGCCTTTTGTGGGAACTGGCTTGTTCGTGATATTGTGGATTGTAGAAGAAATCTGGCTTAGAGAGAATAAGCTTTTGTTTGGGACATTAGCCTATTCAACAGGATGTATAATGCTTTTGATATTCTTGCTTGCATATATTAAAAGTCTTACAAAGTCAGAAGAGCTAATAGACTTTAAAAAAAATATGATGTTATGGACTAGCCTAGGAGTGCTGCTGTTTTACATTGGTACTTTACCTTTTTTTGGAATGAGAACACCATTATTTGAGGTATTTCCTGAACTGTTTTATACTTTTAATAGTATTCAGTATTTTTTATGCTGTTCAATGTACTTTTTATTTACAATTGCTTTCATATGGGGACAGCCGAAATAAAAGTATTTTTCATCACGATATGTATTGTAATAGCTGCTTTAATTATTGGCATCATTACCTATGTAATTCAATATCGGCAGCGCCGCTTACTAGATATTGCAGAAAAAGAAACAATTCTACAGCAACATCAATTGGACCTTTTGACAGCACAAATCATTAGCCAAAGAGAAACAGCTGAGCATATCGGTAGAGAAATTCACGACAGCGTCACACAAAAATTAACTCTTGCTTCTATTTATTTGCAAAAATTAAAATTCGATAAAAAAGAAATTGATCCGGGTTCGGAAATCACAGATATTAATAATATTTTGTCTAATGCATTAATGGAGTTGAGAGCTCTTTCGAAAGATCTGACCGAAGATCTAATGAATAATAATAGCCTGGAATCTTTGATCATTGATGAATGTGAAAATGTAAATAAATCCGGTATGTGTACCGCTCAATTTAAAAGTGATCCTGTTCCGGAATTACTAATTAAGGCCAAAACTTCCTTTCTAAGAATCATCCAGGAATTCCTTCAGAATAGTCTAAAACATGCCAATTGCAAAAACATAAATATAGCGATCAAGATAGCCGAAGAAATCATGACTGTAACTATAAAGGATGATGGTGTTGGATTCGAATTATTAAATAAAGAATATACCGGAATCGGATTGGAAAGTATCCGCAGAAGGGTTGAAATGATTGGTGCTACATCAACATTGAAGAGCGCTGCAGGTCTTGGAACTGAATTAACTATCAAAGCTCCATTAAAGAATATAACAGCGTGAAAAATGAATAAAGTTGTCATAGTAGATGATCATTTATTGATCGCAAAAGCTATTACCAGCATCATAAATGATTTTGATGGTTTTGAGGTATTGTATGAAGTGGAAAACGGTAAAAAACTAACCGAAAGATTCAAGTCAGAACAGCTTATTCCGGACATCGTACTTTTAGATATTTCAATGCCGGTAATGGATGGTTATGAAACAGCAGAATGGCTTCACAAAAATCACCCTTCTGTAAAAGTTATGGCACTCACGATGAATAATGATGAAACATCTCTGGTGAAAATGATCAGAAATGGTGCCAAAGGGTATCTGCACAAGAATATTCATCCGATGGAATTGCACAATGGCCTTACGAAACTCATAGAAACCGGTTTTTATTTTCCGGATTGGGCGACAACATCATTGGTGCGAAATATCACTTCAGGCAATGATACGGCATCAGATGAAATCAGTATTTCGGCAAGGGAAAAAGAATTTTTAAAATTTTCCTGTACTGAGCTAACATACAAAGAGATCGGAGAGAAAATGTTTTGTAGTCCCAGAACAGTAGAGAGCTATAGAGATTCGCTTTTCGAAAAACTTCATGTAAAGACCAGAGTGGCGCTGGCGCTTTATTCTGTGAAGATTGGGTTGCATTCTGTTGACTGATAAAAAGTTGGTTTAATTGTAAGGAAAGGTCGCGACCTTTCCCTGCAGTTAAACCAACTTTTTATTTAGCCTTCAACTCTGCTACCCTTCTTCTAACTTCCGGTGCAATCACTTTCCCTAATAGCTCAATTGAATGCAATATTTGTTCTTGCGAAATGGAATCTCCGGCCACCATTTGTAGCAGAAAACGGGTATTTCCAAATATTTCATACATCCCTACCATCTTATCAATGATTTGCTCCGGACTGCCGACTAATAATGGTCCGAATGCTCGGGATTGTTCGAATTGCGAACGATCCAGCGGCGACCAACCTCTTTCTTTTCCTACTCGATTCATAAGTTGGGCATAAGGTCCAAAGAACTCATCGCCGGCTTGTTTTGAATTATCAGCAGCGTAGAAATGAACATTGATACCAAGTTGCAAAGCATCCACATCATGACCGGCATCTTTGGCTGATTTTCTATAAAGATTAGCTAACGGTGCGAATCGATCAGGTGGTCCACCGAGAATGGCCATTGTCAATGGTAAATTTAATCGTCCTGCTCGAGCGACAGATTCGGGCGTGCCGCCCACTGCGATCCAGATGGGCAATTTTTCTTGAATGGGTCTTGGATAGACACCTTGATCTTTTAGACTAGTTCGGAATTTTCCTTGCCAATTTATAATTTCATCATCATTGATGGCCATGAGAAGACCTAATTTCTCTGTAAATAATTCATTATAATCATTCAGATCCTGCCCAAATAATGGAAATGATTCGATGAAAGATCCGCGACCTGCCATGATCTCCGCCCGCCCGCCGGATATTAAATCTAAGGTGGCAAAGTTCTGAAAAGTCCGCACAGGATCAGTTGAACTAAGCACGGTCACAGCACTTGACAATCTGATATTTTTTGTAATGGCAGCTCCAGCAGCCAAAATCATTTCCGGTGCAGAGATGACAAAGTCCTTTCTGTGATGCTCCCCTGCTGCGAATACATCGAGACCGACTTCATCGGCAAGTTTTATTTGTTCGAGGATGTCTTGTACGGCTTTATGAGCGTTGAGCGCTTTGCCTGAGAGGTTGTCGGGAGTGACTTCTCCGAATGTGCTGATGCCTATTTGCATGATTTGTTATTTAAACAGTTTTTACAACGCTGCAAATAGAGATAAGTTTAGAAATCAGATTTTTACAAATTTATAGGAATTATTGCCATTATTAGAATTTACCTGAAGATAATAGATGCCCACATTGAGTTCTTTTAGATTAATTTTATTATTGACTAAAATTCCCTTTTTTATCAATTGCCCATTGGCATTTAATATTAAAAAACTGTTATTTTCGTAACCTTTCGAAATGAATAAATCATCTATAACCGGATTAGGAAAAAGTGATATTGGTTCCTCCTCGAGATTTGAAACTGACAATATTTTAGAGTAAGAAAAACTATTGTCCTCATCAACCATTTTTAACCTGTAATAATTAAGTGCTTCATTAACTTGAGTATCACTAAATAAATAATTCTGTTCATTATCCTTAGCATGTTTACTAAGCACAAACCCAATTTTTACAAAATTATGTCCATCTCTACTTTTTTGTACTTCATATCCTTTGAAATAAACTTCAAAAGAGGATGTCCAATTAATTTGATTAAAGTTTAATTCTTTCTGACCTGTGAAGGAAATTAAAGTGAGGGGTAACCCAACAGAAGATAGGTTTATTTTGGCCAGCCTGTTTTTCCCAATCCCATTAAAAGAAGAAAAATTGCCTCCTATTATAACGGAGTTATCATCCATGACTTGCATTGAACTTACACCAGTATTTCCATAATCGAAAGGATCAACTCCAACACCTGCACCGGTATCAAATGATAAATCAATTTGCCCATCGCTTTCAAGCCTGACCAATCCTTTGCAAAATTGAATTCCCTTTTTATTAAACAAGCCGCCTACTAGTATTTTATTGTCGGCCAATAATGAAATATCTTTAATTGATCCATCAAATTTTGCACTGAGATCGAAGGAAGCATCAACTGATCCATCAGCATTTAAGCGAATTAAACCATCTAAATTCTGATTGTTCCAAGTATCCCCTTGAATAGCCACTAAAAACTTTGAAGTTGGTAATTCTATAATATCATAAATACTATAAGCTCCTGATAATCCCTGACCTGAATTGAACCCCGGAGCTATTAGGCCAGATTGAGTCAGTATGACTAGATTATTGCAAGTAGTGCCATTATAGGAGGAAAAGCTACCACCTATCATAATATTACCATTTGTTAATTCTTTAATTATTTGGACAGGATAATTAAAGCCAGATCCGATAAGAAACGAATTATCAATGTCTCCATTTGATAACAACCTAACCATATTTTTACAACTGATACCTCGATATTTAGTGAAGCTACCACCTAAAAGAATTCTGCCATCCGCTTGAATATGAACGGTAGTTACAGGTCCATCAAATCCATTGTTTGACGAATTTGTTCCAGTAGCTGTAATGAAACTTGGGTCGATACTTCCATCCGGATTTAATCTAACGATATTTTTTTTTAATATATAATTAAAATGCGAGAAAGATCCTACTGCTATTATTTTATCATCTGATTGCACATCAACCGAAATAATTAAATCTTCCTCTCCAAGGTCCACGCCAACTCCGATATCAAATGCAGAATCAGCTTGCCCATTTTCATCGACTCTCAACAAGCCCCTACATGACTTGTCATTATATTGAAGTATATTACCAGCGATAAGGTATTTTCCATTATTGTCTTTAGTTACAGCGCGAATACTTGACACTGGCCCATTTATCCCCTTATTTGCATTAAAATTGATGTATTTCTGTCCACTTTGGCTAATTTTTATGATGCCGTTTCCGATCCACTTTCTATATTTCTCAAAACTACCTCCTATAATAAGATCCTCATCGGCCGTTTTTTTAACTGAAAAAACACCCCCTTTTATTGATATTTGAAAAAATTCATCAAAATTCAAATCGAAAATGCCATTCTCAAATGTTTTATACAAAAATGAGGAAGCCGGACTACTGTAAAACCCTCCGAATATGTAACTCCCATCATCTAATTGAACTATTGAATATAAATATCTTTCTAAACCAGATGAAAAAGGGCTATTGAATCCCACGTTTTTTGTTCCATTTGGGTTAAGAGCTATAATATTATTGGCTGACGAACTATTATAAGCATTAAAAGAGCCAAGAACCATGATGGCATTTTGCTTATTGATAATCAAATCATATACATTGCCATTCGTAATTCCAGATCCTATGGCAAATGTGTTGTCAATACTTCCATCACTTAATAGTTTGACTATTTTACTCTTTGCAACCCCATTAAATGTCGTAAACTGACCTCCCACATAATAATTTCCCGATTCATCAATAGCAATACTTGTCACAGTGTTATTCGTATTGGTGCCTGAATTAAAAGTTGTATCTATAGTTCCATCACCGTTTAATCGTAATACTTTACTGGAGCTTCCAGTAGAAAAACTTCCTCCTATTATAATTTTTCCGTCATCTTGAAGTACCAATTCTTCAATACTTGAATTGACCCCAATTGAATTGAATGACAAATCAATAGTTCCATTGGAACTCAGTCTCGCGATACGACCACAATTTTGCACTCCAAATGTTGTAAACTGACCTGCAATAATAATTTTATCATCTGGCAAAATAACTACTTCGTTAATTTTATTATTTGGAATCCCAGAATTGGAAAATGTATTATCTATTGAGCCATCCTGATTGAGGCGTATAATATTGCTATTTATCAAGGTTTCATTGTAAGTATTGCCCTGAAGTTGGCCAACTACAATTATTTTTCCGTCACTTTGTAAGGCGGTAGATTGAACATTGGCATTGCTAAATCCCCTTCCTAGAGAATATCCTGTATCCTCTGAGTTAAAACTTAAATCTATTTCTCCTGGTTGGCCCAAACATATATTTGTAATGATTAATAAGATAATTATCAAATTATTTTTTATTTGATATTTTGATATTTTCATATAGAATATTTTTTGGCACTTAGTTTGACTATTCATTTTTTTACTTTTTACCTTACTAGAGTGACTGAATTCTTAATTGTTAGCAATCTCCCTTCCATGTTTTTGTAACTGATTAAACATACATAAACACCCACATCAGCATCTACTGAATTTATTTCGCCATTCCAGCTAAACAAAACATTTGAATTGTACACGACTCCTCCCCAACGATTAAAAACAGTCATATTAACAAGTTCAGCATTTTTATAACTAGGCTCTAAAAGATCATTAATACCATCTCCATTCGGGCTAAAAATATTTGGATTAAAAACTGAACTTACTTCTTCGTTAGTAACTTTGATTTCTATTGAACCATCTGTGAAGCATCCATTGTAGTCCAAAATTTGATAAGTATAAATTTGATCTTCTTTAGCTATTAGAAATGGCGAAATACAATCTGTACAACTTAGGTGATCGGGTGGAGACCAGGTAATTTGTTGAATAGGTATCAAAGAAGTTATTTCTATTTGATGAGATTGGTTCAACTCGATTTCTATGAGATCATCTGTGCTTATAACATTGATTGGGAACTCTATAATATCAAAGGTATCAACTTCACTTCTGCAGCCACGAACATCTGTTAAACTAATTGTGTAAGACCCTCCCTCTAAACCAGAGATTTCATAAATACTATCAGAAAAAGTGGCAATATTTACTTCATCCAGGAACAGATTATACGGTCCAATTCCTGAGGCATCAATCTTAATCTCAATTCGGCCATTGATTGCTCCTGGGCAAATTGAGTCTTGATCCAAGAAAGATATTTTATTATATTGAAAATGAGCATTAATTAATACAAGTGAGTCACAGCCCGATTGAGATAACATTTCCAGATTGATTAACTTTTGCGGCTCTGTTTCCGATATTTTTTCTCCAAATATCGACATTTCTTCACCGGCACATAATGTAGTGTCTAATTTCAAAATCCCATTTTCTAGGAATTGAAGATTAACAAATATTATCGAATCACATTGGTTTGGATTTAATGATTCAATTGTTACTATTCCAGCAGGATGATTGTAGTCGAAGAACGTGTCCCCAATTTTAATAGTTTCTGATGGACAAATTAAAGGAGAATAGTGCACTTCAATTTGAGGTATGAATTTTAACTGTATGGTGATAATTGAATCACACCCTACTGAGTTTTTATAGTTTGAAATAAAAACTCCTTCAGGATTAAAACTATCAAACTGATGACCTTCTATTACAAATATATTTCCTTCACAGATAGTTTGTTCAATTAACTTATAGGTAGATTCATTCAATGTGACATAAATGGAATCATATAATACATACTCCCAAATTGGATTTGTTATTGATAGTGTATACCACCCATCTTTTGTAACTTTTGTATTTTTGTTTTCATCAGAAAACGAATCTGGGCCTGTCCATTTATACGAACAATTGTTAGGGTTCGGTATGATATTTGAGGTCAGGTCAGACAAGTCGCAACTACTTTGATCCAAAATAATTGTCAACTCCGGAATGTCAATAGGGATAAAACAATCAGAGAATTCAGATGAACCTTGGCTACTATTAGTGACCGTAAGCGTAATACTGTTGGTCATGGAGTTATTAAAATCATACTCCCAATAGCCTAAATTATCTGTACTTACTGAACCTCTATAAGTCTTTCCCTGACAAGGGTTAGTTATACAATCCGGTCCATGAATGTATATTTGTATTAAAGAATTTGGTATTGATCTACCATATACAATATTTGATTTTCTCTTATAAATTGAAGGGAGAGTGATGGCACCATTAGAATCATCGTTCAATTCAAAACCTTTAAGCGTATTGCAATAAAAAGAATTTTGATAATTAAAGATTAAGTTGCTATTCGAATGAGAAACTGATACACCCTTATTAAGTCGAGAAAAAATATTGGATTTCAGTCCATCAGAATCTCCTATATTTATATTGTTGGATTCAAATATTGAGATGCCTGTGTTTCCTATTGGTAATTGCTGATATGCGGTAAAATCGTTTTTGTAGATATTAAGTAAGTTGCTTTTTGTTATTTTTATACAATTCTCAGTAGTTCCTATAAATTTATTGCCGGATAGTTCTAACTTTTCAGATTCATCAACGAGGATACCGTCTTTTATTGTGGGAACAGAAGCTTGACCATTCCAAAGACCAATTTGATTATAAATGATAGAAATATTTTTACTTTTTATAGCGCTAATGGATGCTTCGATGTGACCATGAAACTGATTGGCGCCATCACTTTCTGTTTTGCCTATCGTGATTCCATCGCAATTATCCAGAACAATGCCATAACTCATTGGATATTCAAAGTAATAATTAATAGACCCAAAATAATTACTCTCAATATGTACATTCTTCGAATTTTTCAGAGTAATCTGTTCTGTATTGGCTCCAAGATAATTTTCCTTGATTAATACTTGCTCACAATCAATTAATTGAATGTTTTTTATGCTTTCAGGTCTTAGTGGGCTTGACGATCTATCTGTATCAAAAAAATTGCCTGTTATTTCAACATTTCTCAGCCCATTTAATTTTAACCCTGCATCTTTGTGTCCTGAGAACCAATTACATTGCAAGTTTGAAATATCATTATTTCCAATGATTAATTTTCCTGAATTGCTATTGCTTGTATTAGATTTTATTCCGATTTCTCCAAAGCCAACACCCTCTGTCAGTAATCTATCGCTTCCAAAACAATTGCCTAAAAACAAACATAAACTATATGAACCATCAAGTAAAACATCGGTCTGATTTAGCAAAAAATCATTGCCGGTTTCAGCCAACCCTGGCATTATACCACCTCCAATGATTAATGTATCTACTCTTTTCAAGATAAGGCCTGTGCTAAAATTCTTAAAAACTAATTTTTTGATGTCCACCTTTCCTTTCGTATCTACTTGGAGACCAAAGTCGCTACCTGTCACCTTACCAGGCAGCAACTCGCCACTTATAGCAATAGAACTGCCATATGTATCAATAATACTAAATTGAAAATTGCTATTTTCATTTTTAATATCTGGCAAATTGGTTTTCGGTAGGATCGTCCATGGCATTGGCGTCGCAGGTTTGATCTCGAAACTTATATTAGGCTGGGTGTAGGTGTTTGCCAGCATGATCGCCTCTCTCAAACTGCAATGTACAGTGTTGCATACACCATCATTAACATCATCAATAGAGTTAACGATAATAGTTTGCGATAAAATACCATTTGTAAATATTAGCAAGTTGCAAATAGTCCAAATATAGCGTACTTTCTTCATGTATTTATGAGTTGATTGGCATACACTTGTTGCTTCTGTTCAAAGAGGTCTAAATTTATTTATATGCCTGTAACGATTGGATTGAAATCATGGTATTAACACCTGGTCCATTGTTAGACATGGTTCATACTTTTCTTTCAATTTTGCTAATTCAATATTTTTAATTCTCAGTAGTTCACGCAGCTCTTTAATTTGTTGGATTATATCCTCTTTGGGTGGAGGAGGGGCATCATGCAATTGAGCTTGCAATTCCAAAATTTCTATACGGATGCCCATTATTTCATTTTTTAAATCTAAAATGAGTAAGTTGAGTTTGTCACAATAATTAAATGGTCGGATAGGTGTAAGTGCAGGGTTTAAATTTAAATTATACATTTTTGATTAATTTAATTGTAAATAGATTGAGGTTAATTTTATTATTTAATTGAAACCGATTTTGCTTTTTCTGACTTGAGAGATTCAATTTCAGCTTTCATTTCTTGCTGAATCTTGAGAATGTCGTTTAAAGAAGTAAACTGATCAGCCAAAGTTGTTTTCAATTCTGTAATTAAGTCCTGCTGCTCCTGCATAGCTTTGACCAAAATCGGAATTATCTCAGTATAAGAAACTCCTAAATATTCAGATTCAATTATTTTGGGATTGCGATTTTCGTCAAAAGTTACCTCTTCACTCTTTACAACTTCTTTAAGAATGGTCTGCAAATCCTGAGCAATAAATCCAATCTTTGTTGATTGATCAATATTTTTGTCCTTCCATTTGTAGGTCACAGGTTTCATTTGCATCACTTCTTTCAAGCCATAAATTAAAGGCTTTATAGACTCCTTTAGACGTCCGTCAGATGTATTTATAAGACCATTAGTAGCGTAAACTGTTGCCCATCTCTTAGATGAAGATCCTAAATTCGCTCCTGCATTACTATTTGGAAGCCAACTGCATCCTACTTCCATGTTATTTGTAGAAGTTCTTTCAATAGTGCCTGGAAGTCCCGCAGTAACATGTGTGCCTTCCATATAAATGACCCCATCTCTTAATGATAATGTACCAATATTTGGAAGAAGGACATTACCAATTTGAACTTCCCCTACAACATCTAAAGAAGCTGAAGGACTGGAAGTGCCAATCCCAACCCTGCCATTAAGTGTTGAAAAAGCAACGCCATTCGCGGGAACATCTACATTAATTCCGGTTCCGTTTGATGCTATAATTGAGAGTTTTGAAGTTGGATTATTTGTGCCAATTCCTACCATTCCATTTAAAGTTCTAAAGGCAGTGCCTCCATCTGCAACATTTACATCTATTCCAACACCATTATAAGCCTGAACAAATAAACCTGTTCCGCTATTGGCTTCTGCCATAACTCCAATCCCACCGGTGTTTACTTTACCTTTTACTCCGATACCGTCTCCACCATTATAGCCTGTAACTCCAGTTGCGCCAGCACCCCAAACTCCAGAATGATCGCTAGAATAGGTATGGCCATATATACCATGGTTGTCATACCCTCCGCCAACACTTAATTTTGCATCCGCATAATTAAGGTTTATTGTAATTTTTTTAGAACCAGAAACGACAGTTTCTGCTATTGAACTATTGGTCAAAGTGTTGCCGGTTGTCCATAACGCTATCTTGTTTTCTGCGCCACTCCCTTGTAAACCTGTATTTGCGGGCAATGTCACCGAATTACCTCCTGATATACTTAGGTCTTGTCCATTAAGTGTTAAAGTTTGAGCATCTGTGTCAGTATTAAGATCATTCTGTGGTGTCCATGTTGTACCATTATATTTTAAGACCTGACCACTGGTCGCTCCTTGGGAGGCTATACTTATCGGGTTGCCTGATGTACCATTTCCTGATAATGTGGCATTGGCGACGACGGTTTGTGTTCCCCAATTGTCTCCACCCCCTGAAGATGGAAGTGTGACTGTACCACCTCCCTGACTAAGTGACAAAACTGTTCCTGAAAGTGATAATTGTTGGATTTCATTTGTAGTGCTATTGTCTAATGCACTTATCGTATTATTTGCTATGTTGATACCGGAACCGGCTACATAATTTCCTGCATTACCCGGAGGACCTTGTTCGCCTTGTACCCCCTGAGCGCCCGTATTGCCCTGTTGTCCTTGGATTCCTTGGTCTCCTTTATCTCCCTTAAGACCTTGAATTCCGGCTATCCCTTGTTCCCCTTTATCTCCCTTGGGTCCTTTAATCTCGCCAATATCAATGAAAGAGGATCCATTCCACATCCAACCATGACCACTGTTCTGAGCTATGTAAACATCTCCAATGTCTCCTGAATAATTGCCTGGTAGCTGAATTTCTGAAGATATTGAGCCAACGATTTTGACACCTGTGCCCGGATCACCTTTGTCGCCTTTTGTTCCCTGGTCTCCCGCATCTCCTTTATCTCCCTTTACGCCAGAAGCCGAATAAAGCGCAAATGGCACACTATTGATCGGGCTTATAGAGGATAAAGAATATGAAGTTCCTCCTTTTGGATCAATTTCTGTTTGTATATAAAAAGATCCTGTCGACCAGTCTATAGATGAGAATTCCCCTGCTAGTTTAAGGCCGCTGCCTATTTCAAAAGTCAGTAGACCATTAATGTTTGTTTTAGGATTGGGATTATAAATTTCCTGATAAACAACTTCTCCATCGGGATTATCTTTTCTTAAAGTGGTCTTGATCCCAATCTCAGTTTCTTTCAATAACTTGCCATCTCCGTCACGAACTACAGATTGATAAGATATTTTTTGTGGTACCTGAGCATATACTTGGGTGAGACCTATGGCAAGGAAACTTAATACAATAATTAACTGCTTCATTGTTTTATAATTTTAAATGTTTTTTGTGATGATTTATTATCAAATACTCGCAAGATATAAGTGGAGGGAATCACCTCTTTCAAGCTTATTGAGTTACTACCATATAGCACTCCCTTGTATATTAATCTTCCTTCGATATCAGTGAGCTCATATTTTATTGTATTTTTCGGTAAATCAATAATCTCAATGATTACAATGTCAGAGGTTGGATTCGGATACAGTTTAATTTCTAATTGTAGCATTTTCTTTGTGGATAAAATTTCAGTGATTTCGTATGGTTGCTGCATTCCCTCAGAAACATGGTTGTTGTCAGTAAAAGAGGATTGATAATCAACCTGACCTATTGATGAACTTATACTGCCACTCGATGTAGAAACATTTGCACCGCTTACGACAATGCCTTTTTGTGCATAAAAATCGGTACAATTAGTTATTAAAATCAATAAAAAAGATGCATAATTTAAGCTTAACTTTTTCATAAATAACCTATTAAATATTTAAGAATAAAAGATTGATATTTCTGTTTTAATCAGTATTGATGTCCTCAAATTAGTTATACTCAGCATTAATTAGAATTCAGATTGATTGGTAAAATTGTCACCATAAAATTACCCTGTTTAAGTAAAATTAAGATCAGGTAATTAACTATTTAGGCTCCGTTAATTAACGGAATTGGGTAGTTAAATAGAAAATTATTGATCAATTAATTGAACTTAATAGCACTTATTTTTAAAGCAGAATTGAAGCTATTTACACCTTTAGAGGAGCATCTAAATAGCGACTACAGCTTAATAACTTTTCCAACACTATAACTTTCATTTTCTTTAAAGGCTTTTACAAAGTACACCCCCGAAGGCAGCCCTGAAAAATCAATTGAATTAGCCAAAATCCTTACTGGTATTTGGTTGCCGGAAAAATTATAGACCTTCACCCTTGATTGATTCAATTGTTGATTTCCAATCAAATGAACTATTCCTGAAGTAGGATTTGGATACAATGTAAGTTTCGGGTTTTGAATAATTTCATCATTTTTAAGGGTTTCATCCGATATTTTCAACAAGAGAATGTCGCCCAAGCCGCCACCAAATTGTGTCTGATGTGCATTTGGTGTTGATATATTGGTCAAACTTGAAGTTCCGCCACCGACATAAATATCTCCCGATAAATCAATATTTAAATTCCAGGACCTATCGTTTCCGTTTGCTCCATAGTAGCTACCCCAGAGCTGTTTGCCATTCTTGTCTAGTTTTTCAATAACGCAGTCAAATGTTCCACCGCCATAAGAAGTTTGGAGGGCATTGCCTTTTACTACTCTTGCATAAGCCAATGTGGTCATACCCGATAATACAATGTTGTTCTCTTTATCAGCTTTTAATCCAAAAAAATAATCATTACCTGCACCACCAATGTAAGTCCCCCAAAGCCTTGCTCCATCAGAATTGAACTTTTGTAAATATCCATCGTTGTTTCCCCCAATTGCAGTTTGAAAAGAACTTGGGGTAGAAATTTTAGAACTACTGGTAGTTGTACCGATTAAATATATATTATTCTCTAAATCAACCTTAATATTATTTCCAGCCTCATAAGCTGTGCCACCAAAATACGTTCCCCAAAGTCGGTTTCCATCCGGATCAAGTTTATTTATAAATGCGTCATAATCACCAGTAAAAGTGGTCTGATGAGTTCCGGCTGTTGCAATTCCTTCCACACTTTTGGTTTCTCCGCAAACAAGTATGTTATTATTTAAATCCAGATCAATTGCATAAAGGTCATCGTCATCTACTCCACCTATATATGTTCCCCATAGTTTCGAACCATTATTATTGAATTTAGCTACAAATCCATCGCATTTACCTCCTTGATAAAGAGGCGAATGTGTACCCTCTGTAGCTATCCCAAATTGACTGGCGGTAGTACCGCACATAAAGATATTTCCATCCTGGTCCAGTGTAATTCCTAAATAAATCTCTGTAGGATATCCCGGATAAGTACCATCAAGATCTGCACCACCAAAATAGGATGACCAAAGCCTTAACCCTTGTTGGTCAAATTTTGCTAAGAAGCAATCTGAAACCCCACCTCCATGGACAGTCTGATTGGCACCGGGTGTTGCAATATTTGTTTTACTAGAGGTAATTCCCGCCAAAATAAATTCCTGTTGATGATACTGAACAGCTGCAAAGATATCGGAACCACTTCCTCCGTAATAAGTAGCCCATTTTCTAACTCCTTTTTCATCAAAACACACTATAAGTCCATCATATAATCCACCACTATAATTCACTTGATGAGCGCCTATTGTAGCAATATTATTCTGGCTGGAAGTTTGTCCGACCATTAGTAAACTATTGTTTTCATCGAATGCAATTTGACTTATCCAATCTTCAAATAATCCACCATAATAAGTACACCATTCTATCTCAGGGTCTATAACCATTGTCCCGGAACAAGTCCCGGTCTTGAATGAAATATGATTTCCGTTTATTTGGTACTCGGAATTAATTTCTCTTTTAGAATCGTCTTCATAACTATAAGGCCGATTTTCTTTAAAACTTCCAAAAGGCGTTGAAACCTCAATATTTCCATCAGCGTCTTTTAATAAACCCACAGCGCCTATATACTTCAGTTTAATTAATGAAGCATCTGCACCCTTCCTTACAATAAAATCATATTTAAACTTGCTCCCATCTATATATAACTTCCAATCGATGCCTGGGTAAACATTTTCTATCAGCAATGATTTGTATGCAGCCACTTGAGTTATACCCTCAACACCACAGCCCTCCAAATAGTAATTTTCGTAATAATCTAATTTTACGGAAGGAATTACTTCTACAGCTGAACGCGATCCTTCTAGCATCACATCTACTCTGTAGGATTCAGAGGAACTAAGCTCTGGTAAATTTGATTTACCTTGCTTCCTGGATGTAAAGTCATCTTGCACATCATCAAAAGTTCGATGAAATAAAGTATAGTGAATGGAATTCGATTTAATGTCAATTCTCATATTCTCAGTGACTAAACTATATTTAATATCATCTGACTTCGAACCATTCTGATACATGACTTGTCCCTTATTTTCCGTAAAATATAAGGAGTTCGAGGGTGCGATTTTAGATGCATTCAAATTTAAAAAACTCACGAGTAGAAAAATAGAAGATAAAAATTTCATCGGTCAAAGTTTAAACTTTCAAATGTATTGTCCATATAAATTATATCTAAAATGCGAGGAGCAATTAGACATTGTATATGGTTAATAACTTTGATTTATCAAATCTTAACACGATTTGACAATTAATTATTAATATGATGAAATAGATCAGAGTTCATCGAAGGTGAACTAAAGAATAGAAGCAACTAGAAACCTAAGATTTTACTGGAGGTTATACTTACTCAATCAGCACAAACCCTGCCCAATAATAAGGCTCGTATTTCTTTTGTCTCATGGTCTTCTGAGTTGCAGAAAGGGCCAATCTGGGAGAAAGTTTTTTAGTGCACAAATTCTCATAAAATATTTTCATGAATTCCATGGTTTGATAGTCAGCTACTGACCAAAGTGACATAAGGATTTTGTCGACTCCTGCTATTTTGAATGCTCTTCGCAAACCGTAAACTCCCTCAGAATTGGATATCTCTCCGAGTCCGGTATCGCAAGCTGACAGCACGACTAGTTTTGTATTCTGAAGATTCAACTGACTTATCTCGAAGGCTGTGAGTATACCATCATCATAATAGGACGAATCTGTAACATTCCAATTTTTGTTGGCTCCGCTTAATACTATACCGGATTGGATGAGGGAGAAATCTCCCATCCTACGGTAAGTAGTATATATGCCATCAGTATTACTTTTAGATTTCTTTTGTGGAAGAAAATAGGCATGAGTTGAAAAATGGAATAGTTCAGGCGAAT
>Ga0209480_10000113_pt1 | contig 74303 bp, 68 predicted proteins | sample JI61114C2DNA_FD_187501 | JGI IMG/M metagenome (GOLD analysis project Ga0209480, IMG submission 187501) | Wastewater effluent complex algal communities from Wisconsin, to seasonally profile nutrient transformation and Carbon sequestration -... | ecosystem: Engineered > WWTP > Effluent > Algae...
TCCCACCGCCCTTCGTGCCGGCGAACCTGGACGATCCGCGCTGTGGCAACGACCTGCAGTATGAGGGGCCGTTCACCAATGGCGGCACGGCCGAGGCCTATTCGACGCTGACCAACTATGGCGGCTCGCTCTCTGCAAACTGGGACCTGAACGACTGGTTGACGCTGACCTCGATCACAGCGCAGCGGAAGCTGGAGTGGAGCGGGGCGCGCGATGCCGACAACACGCCGCTGCTGATCCTGCACACGCAGTATGCCAGCGAGAGCGACCAGTTCAGCCAGGAATTCCGCGCCGGGCTCGATTTCGGCGCCGTGCAGGGTGTGGTGGGCGCATACTACTTTGACGAAAGCTCGTTCGACGAGGTTCGTGTCGATCTTGCTGCGCCGCCGCCGGCGGTTGCGGCGGGCGGGCCGGGATCGCGCGACCTGCAGTTCGTCAACCTCGATACCGAGAGCATGGCGTTCTTCACCGAATGGTCGTGGGACATCACCGATGCGCTGAGCGTGTCGGCGGGGCTGCGAAAGTCGGACGAGACGAAGGGCTTCCAGGGCATCCTGCTGAACGTGAACCCGCGTACGGCGCCGGACCCGAACCCGCTGCCGACCACGACGCCGCCTCTGTTCGTGCGGCCGGACCTGTTCGAGCGCGATTTCGATTCGACGATCGGATCGGCCAACATCAAATACCGCTTCTCGCCGGACTTCATGACCTACCTGTCCTATGCGCAGGGCTTCAAGGGCGGCGGGTTCAACCAGCGTTACAACGCAGCCCCGCCGAATTTCGAGCCGATCGGGTTCGACGAGGAGACGGCCGAGACGTGGGAGATCGGCGCCAAGGTGACGCCTGCGCCGTGGCTGCGGGTCAATCTTGCGCTGTTCGACACGGCCTATGAGGACATCCAGCTGACCTACCGGCTTGGGGTTGTGCCGCTGCTGTTCAATGCGGGCACGGCGACGATTTCGGGTGCGGAACTTGAGGTGTCGGCAGATCTCGACGATCTGGTGATCGATGCGACGCTGGGGGTGCTGGAGAATTCTATCGATAGCATCACGACGGTGCCGGGCACGACGGCGACGGTGGGGCCGAACAACAGCCTGCCGTTCACGCCGGATACCTCGGCCAGCCTTGGCATTGGCTATGACTTCCGCCTCGGCGGGCTCACGCTGACGCCGCGTGTGGATGTGAACTACACGACGCCGTACTTCTTCGACGCCGCCAATTCGGTGGAGGTGGCGCAGAGGGACGCGGTGACGACGGTCAACGCCAACATCACGCTGATGGATGACGCGGGCGGATGGAAGGCGCGGCTGTCGGTGTTCAATGCGACGGACGAGCTTTATCCGGTGATGGGCAACTCATCGATGACCACCGCGTCGGGGTATGCGGAGATCATCTACGCGCGGCCGCGCAACATCACGCTGTCTTTCGAGAAGAAGTTCTAGGCGCCTACCCCGAAACTTGCGAGGCCCGGCTCATTCTCCGAGCAGGGCCTCGCCTTGATTCCGGACATTGCCCACTGCGGGATTCGCGGGCCAGGCGCGCAAGCTGTCTGACGGGCAGGGCTTCAGCAGGGCGTGGGGATCGCGGTCCATTGTGTCGAGCCAGCGTGTGTAATGCTGCGGCGAGAGGATCACGGGCATTGAGTTGGCGAGGCCGGCGACGGCGAGGTTGGGCTCGCAGGTGATGATGGCGAAGGTGTCGAATTCGGAGCCGTCGATCATCGCGCGGCTCCACAGGCCGGCGAAGCAGAACCATGCGCCTGATGTGAGCGCGAAGGCGAAGGGCGTGCCGCTGCTCCAGGCATAGAAGCCCGAGGCGGGGATGAGGCAGCGGCCTTGCCGGAAGGCGCCGGAGAAGGTGTTGCTGCTTTCGATGTCGGCGGCGCGGGCGTTGAAGGTGGCGAACTTCTTTTGCGACAAAGGCTGTTTCCACCACACCGGCACGAGGCCCCAGAAGGCGGGGGCGACCTGGATGGCGTGGCGCGGGGCGTATTCGCCTTCAGGCGCCCGGCGCAGGATGGGGGCAAAGCTGCCTGGCGCGATGTTGTATTCAGCTTCCGGCGCATCGACGTGGGGCGGAGGCACGAGATCGATCGCGGCGCGGTAGTCGTCCCATGAGATGGCGCGGCGGAAGAAGCGGGAGGTCATGCGCCGAGGTTAGGGCGCGTTGAGGCCGGGGGACAAGGTGGGTGCAGGGGCGCTGTCTCGCAGGCAAGGCCTGGGAGGTAGTCGTCTGAAGTGAGGTCTGCATCGGGTCGGGCGGGGCCTTGTGGCTTTGTTCCCGAGGCGATGGAGGGGCGGGTTGAGGCGGCCGTGCGTTTCGGGCACGGGTTCGCGTTCTCGCAGGTGGAACCTGCGAGGTGCGTTACGGGTTCGCTCCTGCAATCGAGTGTGGGGGGCCTCGCACGAGTGTGGAGGCGAGAGAGGTGGGCACGGCCTCATGTTGCGCAGCATGGCGAAGCCATGCGCCATTCCAGGTATCTGGCGAACCATGAGCCGCGAGGGGATCGGCGTCGCGCAGGCGCTTGAGCCTGTCAGCGTGCGCTTGTGCGCGTTGCTCCATCTTCTCGCAGGCTTCCAGCAGCTCGTAGATGCGGGCGAGGAGTTCGGGGAGGTCTTTGGCGCGTGTGAGGTTCGGGATCGCGCGTTCGTGCGGGACGCCCAGGCGGACGCCTGCGATCTGGCAGCCGCGCATGGCGATCCAGAGACGGAGCGTGTCCTCGGCGTCGAGGATGATGAGTTCGATCTGGAGACGGATGGCGGGGTCGGTCAGGAGCTCCTGCAGCCAGTTGTCGGCGTTCGCGATGTTCATGAGCTGGACGACGCGCTGGCGTATGGCCTCGGCGCCCTGGCGAATGGGATCGCGGGGGAAGAGGGCTCGCAGGATTATCCAGAGCCAATCCATGCGTCTGACTGTAAGCGGGCCGCGGCCCCTGCTGATTCAGAAACTCCCCATCCCACAATTCGCGGCGGCATCGCGTTGAAAACGCGCGCGAGGTTTTTTGAGCTTCCTACGGAATTGAAACAGCGGCTTCCCCCAACTCTGGCATCACGGAGCACGGCCTCGTGGTTCGACAGGCTCACCATGAGGCCTATTGGGCAGCAACCACCAAGCCTCATCCTGAGCTTGTCGAAGGACGAGGCGTGGCTGCGAGTGTGCGCGGTCGCGCATATGCGCGCCGTCCTGACCGGCGGCGTGTGCATCTGCCCGCTTGATCGGGGCGGCGACGGCGCGCTATCTGCCTCCCGTTGGGCACACAGGGAGCAGGTCGTGGGACGTCTTACAGGTTCACTGGTTGCAGCGTGCATGATGGTCGCGGCGGCGATGCCCGCCATCGCCGATCCACTGGATCATGCCGGGCTCAAGACCATGCTGACCGGCATGGGCTATGCGCCCAAGGATACCGGCGTGGCGCCGTCGCAGCTGCTGGAAATCAGCGTCACGACGGCGAGCTTCAACGTTCCGATCGGGCTTGAGGTCAGCGGCAGCGGCCGCTTCGTGTGGGCGCGGGCGACGCTGGGCGACGTCGGCCTGACGGGGGAGCAGGCGCTTCAAGCGCTGCAAAGCAATGCGACCACGCAGCCGGTGATGTTCTGGCTGACATCCAAGAACCAGCTGGTGATCGGCATGGCGATCGACAACCGCGACGTCACGCCCGAGCAGCTCCGCTTTGCGATCGACAAGATCGCCGCGGATGTGACCAACACGGCGCCGATCTGGAACAAGGCGGAGTAAGCAGGCGCGCGTCTGCCCTTTGCTGTCGCTCCTGTCGTGCGTCGTTCGGATTGGTCCACTGGACCAATCCGTCCGCTGCGCGGATCGCGCCTCACCTGAAAGTAGTCCTTGCGCTCGGCGCCGTCATAGCGGCCGGACGTCAGGCAGCAGGCCTTGAAACCTGCGTCCTGAACCGCAGGGGCAGGGATCGTTTCGGCCCAGCTTTTCGATGAGTTCGATCTCGCCGCCCTTGATGAAGCGGCGCCCGCGCTTGACGTGCGTCTCGCTGGGGAAGCCCTTACGCCGCTTGCTCATTGTCTGAGTGTGGGGCGCGAAAGGAGGGGGCGTCTTCGTGATGCTTGCGGGTCATGGGAGCCTCCTGTGTTGAGGGGGCGGGGTGTAGCAAAGGTGAGGGCGAGACGCCAGCGTTGGCGCCCGTAGGGTGCATTGAGGTAACGCCGAAATGCACCACCGCGCTCGCGAGTAGGTGTTCCCAATCCCATGCCTTGCTGTTAATCATGGTTAACGGGGTGGGGGTGGCTGTGTTCGACTTACAAAGTGTCGGTGCATATCTGACAGAAGTTTTCTGGGACCCCGATAGCAGGGGTTTTCCCGGAGTTGATGTCGCGCGAACGATCGGTTTCACGCTCATCACCTTTATTGGTGGCTGGCTCGCATCCAAGGCTGCATCGCGAAAGAAGATCAAAGCGCGCCTTCTAGACGATCTCATCTCCACTCAGCGAGAACTCTTTCATCGAGCCTATCCCCGAGATTGGAAGCGCGGCGAAAAAAGAGAGGAATTCACTCTAAGGCCGCTGATAGAGCGGATGCGATTTCTTGTGTTCTCGTTGAAGGAGGAACACAGATTTGGCGCGGGCGACCTTCGGCTCATTGATGCGTACATCGCGCGAATGGAGGAGTTCGTCGCGCTTTGGACTCGTGCCTTGCATAGAAGCAGCAAGTACGACGACGCCTATGACTCCTGCCTTGGGTCTTTAATCGCGATTGTCGAAATAACTTCGCCTAGGCAAGTATCTCGCGTTGCAGAGCTATCCGCCCGGGCTGCTACCATCAGACATCAAGAGGAAGCTGCGTAAGGTCCCTTCGCTCCGCTCAGTGCACCTAACCTGTTGCAGAGCATCTCAGGCAAGCAGATCGACTACGGATTCTGGAAAACGGGACTCAATTGTTTGCATCGCCTGTGTCAGCAACGGTTGAAATGCGTCACCTCTTTCGTTTCTGAGCAATGCCATCCATTTTGACGGGTAATAGCGGGCCAACATCCCTAGAAAGTAGGCCGTGACAAACAGGCGGCACTGGCGAGCCAATTTGTATGTGCCCTGTATGTTGGATACGATTGCCTCATACCCGTCAGAATATGGCTCGCATACGGGAAGACGGTCATAGAGGCCAATTGCGGGTAGACGAGTCCAAAGGTTTGGAAAAGCAAGTATGACCGCTTGCTCTCGAAAGCCGACGTTGTCGTTCGCTGAAAGCTCAAAGAGCGCGCGAACTCGCTCCGGGGTAACGCCCTCACTGTGCATTACGGACGCGTCGCAATGAGCTTCACCCAAAACAAAAAGCTGACCCAGTGAGACTTCCGACGGCCGTTGAGTTGCTTGCCTATACGCGACTAGCAGGCTCGGCTCTCTTGCAAGAAGCTCATCCAGCGTGAAGCTGGGACGATCGCGGAGCATATCTTCGAACGGGTATGCCCTCATTCTCAGGGCAAAGTTCGGGTACGGAGCGACATTGTTGCGCATCCAAGCAGAGTTTTGCGTCGCTCGAACAAGCTCACTGAATGTTCCATCCGTAACTCGGACTTGGACGTCGCCGATGGATGCCAACCCAGCAGCCAGTGTTGTCTGCCATCCGACGATTTCCAAACCATGGCTGGGGCGTAAGTTTTCTTCTCGCTTCGTGGGGTCCAGGATCAGCACGGTTGCGCGCGCTAGTGATAGGACGCCATAGTAGAGGAGAAGAGGCCTTACGCTCATGGCCGAGCGTTCCGCGCTGCTGAAATATTCTCTAGCTTGTTGAATGCCGGAATTAATCTGCTTCACCAGTGCCGAATTCGGAACTCGGTGGTGGCGATCACTGTACCTTCGCAGGACGTAATCGTGGCTTTCAAAATAAGAAAGTGAACTCCAAGAAGACTCTGTTGATCTGGTCACATTCACTCCTAGAGCGGAACTCAGTCAATCGCCTCGCGCTTCTGGCCGCTTTCGCTGACGTACAGCTCCTTCCCGACCTCCGCGAACTTCGCGCTCATGTCGGCCATGCCGATCTCCTTGTCGTTGAGCTTCGCAGCGTACTCGCGGACGTCTGCTGTGATCTTCATCGAGCAGAATTTGGGGCCGCACATGGAGCAGAAGTGGGCGACCTTGTGGGCGTCCTTGGGGAGGGTGGCGTCGTGGAATTTCTGGGCGGTTTCGGGGTCGAGCGAGAGGTTGAACTGGTCTTCCCAGCGGAATTCGAAGCGGGCGCGGGAGAGGGCGTCGTCGCGTAGCTTGGCGGCGGGGTGGCCCTTGGCGAGGTCTGCGGCGTGGGCGGCGATCTTGTAGGTGATGACGCCGACTTTCACATCGTCGCGGTCGGGCAGGCCGAGATGTTCCTTCGGCGTGACGTAGCAGAGCATGGCCGTGCCGAACCAGCCGATCTGGGCGGCGCCGATGGCTGAGGTGATGTGGTCATAGCCGGGGGCGATGTCTGTGGTGAGCGGCCCGAGCGTGTAGAACGGCGCCTCGCCGCACATGGCGAGCTGCTTTTCCATGTTCACCTTGATCTTGTGCATCGGCACGTGGCCGGGGCCTTCGATCATCACCTGGCAGCCCTTGTCCCAGGCCACGCGCGTCAACTCGCCGAGCGTTTCCAGCTCGGCAAATTGGGCTGCGTCGTTGGCGTCGGCGATGGAGCCGGGGCGCAGGCCATCGCCCAGTGAGAAGGAGACATCGTACTTCGCCATGAGATCGCAGATCTCGTCGAAGCGTTCGTAGAGGAAGCTCTCCTTGTGACGCGAGAGCATCCAGCGCGCCATGATGGAGCCGCCGCGCGAGACGATGCCGGTGACGCGCTTGGCGGTGAGGTGGATGTAGGCGAGGCGGACGCCGGCGTGGATGGTGAAATAGTCGACGCCTTGCTCGCACTGTTCGACGAGGGTGTCCTTGAAGACTTCCCAGTCGAGCTTGTCGGGATCGCCGCCGACTTTTTCGAGCGCCTGGTAGATGGGCACCGTGCCGATGGGGACGGGGGCGTTGCGGATGATCCAGTCGCGGATGTTGTGGATGTTGCGGCCGGTGGAGAGGTCCATGACTGTGTCGGCGCCCCAGCGGATCGACCAGACGAGTTTCTCGACTTCTTCCTCGACCGAGGAGGTGACGGCGGAGTTGCCGATGTTGGCGTTGATCTTCACCAGGAAGTTGCGGCCGATGATGACGGGCTCGAGCTCGGGGTGGTTGATGTTGGCGGGGATGATGGCGCGGCCGCGGGCGATCTCGCTGCGGACGAATTCGGGGGTGATGAAGGCGGGGATGTCTGCGCCGAAGTCTTCTCCATCGGCGCGGCGTTCTTCCGCTCCAGCGAGCATGGCTTCGCGGCAGATGTTCTCGCGGTGGGCGACGTAGGCCATCTCGGCGGTGATGACGCCGGCGCGGGCGTATTGGAGTTGGGTGAGGGCGCGGCCGGGTTTGGCGCGCAGCGGGTCGCGGCGGTTGGGGAATTCGGTGACGAGTTTTTCGAGGGAGACGTTTCCGTTGTCTTCCGGCTTCACATGGCGGCCCGTGTAGGCCTCAGCGTCGCCACGCGCGGCGATCCAGCTGGCGCGGATGGGGGCGAGGCCTTCGTGCACGTCGATGCTGACGGCGGGGTCGGTGTAGGGGCCGGTGGTGTCGTAGACGCGGACGGGCGGCTCCTTTGCTGTCGGGTGCAGCGCGATCTCGCGGAAGGGGACCAGCACATCGGGGAAGCCGGGCGCGGGGGAGTAGCCCTTGGTGCTGGCGGGCAGCGGGCCGGTGGTGACCTTGAACGGCTCGAGATCGCGCGGATCGATGGGCTTGTTCATGGGAGGAGCTCCGTTTGGCCGAACAGGCCGGCGATGATGAGAAAGACGCCGATGAGAAGGGCGGGGATGTTGGTGAGCGCATAGAGGCGCACGGATTGCGGGCTCGCGATCTTGAGCGCGTGGCCGAGGGCGAGGAGGCCGAGGCCTTCGATAGCCCACCAGACGGCGGTGAGCGTCACCAGCGCGGCGGTGATCGAGGTGAAGTCGAAATGCGCCACAAGGAGGCCGCCGCCCGCAAACGCCGTGACGGCGGCGGTCGCGTGCATGATGCCGGGGGAGGCTTCAATGCTGGCGAGCAGTTTCGCGGCGATGGACGGGCGCACCAGCGCGCTCGCGGCGGCGACAAGGAACGCGCCGATGAAAAGGGCGAGCTTCAGGGTGAGCGGATTTTGTACGGCGAGGAGTTCCAACATCGTTCCCGTCCCTTGCGCCGGCATGACCCGGATCAGGTTCTAAGGGTGCTCGCTCGTGTCAGAGCCGATCTCAGCAGGCTTACGCCCGCGCCCCTCGGATGTGCGCAACATACGCGACGCGGCCAAAGTGGCAAGGAGATAGGCAGGCGAGATGGCCGGACCTATTGCGCCGGCTCCTGGATGTCGATGCCGAGGCCGAGCGTGGATTTGATGAGAGATGCGACCTCCAGCGGCTTGTCTATCCCGTAGAGGACGTAGGGCACATCGCTGCCCGTGACGAAGATCTTGATGTCGCTCGCGGATACTCTCGTCTCGATTGCGATCGCCGCGATGCCGTGACCCAGCTTGCCGTCCGTGCGCGCAAGCGAAACGGGCGGGGTCTGTTGCCCCGAGACGAAGATGAACAGCCGGCGGTCCGTCAGGGTGTAGAAGTGCCGCTGCCGCTTGGCGTATCCGGCGCGCTGGTAAAATGTCCCAAGGATGAGGATGAACATCAGCGCGCCAACCACGGGCTGCAGTTCCGGAAGACGAATCTGGTCGAGCGGCATTTTCGGCCACGCCCATACAATTGCTATCACGGCGATCACCCCTAAGAGCGCTGCAAGATAGGGGTGATGATCAAAGCCCGAGCCGAGTCCGCGCCAGATGACGCGTTCGTCGGCTTCGAGCGCGGCCTGGACCGGATCAGCGCCGCGCAGCCACGCGCTCCCATGTGGCCGGGCGCTGCTCGATTTACCGTCGCCGCCATCCGAGTCGTGCGGCGCCGTGTTCACGCTGGCGACTTGCCGTCATGAGCGGTCGCCGGAAAAGTCTCCTCGATGATCGCCTTGGCCTCCAGCGGGCGGTCGAGGAATTCCATGGCGAAGGCGCGCTCTTCCTTCGGGTCGTCCTTGCGCAGGACGTAGACATCGGGCGTGCGGCGGCGGCCGCCGGCGATGACGCCGTCGACTTCGGCGCCCGGCATCTGGTCGATGATGGCGCCGGCCGTGTCGAGCGCGATGAGGCGCTGTGCGGTGATCGCGAAATGTGCGGCGGCGGGCAAGCTCTCCAGCGCGCGGCGGACGCCCCAGAGCGCGAGCGCCAGCATCGCCAGCGCGAAGACGAGATAGAGCGGTGTGAAGGCGGCCAGCATGGTCGGCTGGATCGCGTTGATGGCGAGCGATTCCACAAAGCGCGCGCCCAGCATCAGCGCGATGACGAGAGAGGCTGCGCCGGCAAGGCCATAGATCATGCGACGGCGTGAGGTCTCGGCCTTGCGCAGGTCGGGCGAGGCCGAGCCGCTCCACACCAGCGTTTCGCCGGGCGCGAGATGGGGGGTCCAGAGATCGGGGGAGGCGCTCATTTCGTCTGATCGACGACGGGTGTGGTGATGCCCAGCGTCTTCCGGATCTTCTCGGCGACTTCGAGGGGGCGTTCCATGTTGAAGAGGATGAAGGGTGGGTAGGCGTGCATCTTCTGGGGGATGCGGTTGAGGCGGATGTGGCCGCGCGCCTTTGTGCCGGTGACGACGATGGCTTGCGGATCCAGAGTGCGGCCGTGGGCGCGCGCCTCGCCGCCGGCGAGGATGGACCAGCTGGCCAGCGGGCGCAGCAGATCCACCGAGACGAGGCGGCGGTTGGTGAGCATGGCGACCTGGCGGGCGGGGGTGGACGATGATTTCCAGAAGAACCACGCGACGCGCGCGATCAGGACGCCGCCAACAATCCAGGCGAGCCATTTGAAGCCCGAGCGATCGCCCTGGATCACCAGCACGAGCAGGGCGACGATCACGATGGCGGCGAGGCCGAGCCGGATCAGCAGCGCGCGGTTGAGGGCGCCGAGCGCGCGGCCCGAGCCCTGTCCCTGCCAGAGGACGTGTTCGCCCTTCTGCAGTTGGCCGCGCAGGCCGGTCAGCAGCTTGTCGACCGGGATGGCGCCCATTGGCAGGTGTTCCTGGGGCAGCTGTTCCTGGGGCAGCTGTTCTGCGGGGGCGCTTTCGGGCGGAGGATTGGCAGGCTGGTCGCTCATCTCGTGCTCCTGTCCCTTCGCCGGCATGACCCGGATCAGGTTCTAAGGGTGCTCGCGCGGTCGCCTTCGGGCATGTCGCCGTACGGCATTGGCGCCGATCTCAGCGAACGTCCGTTCGCGCCCCTCGGGATGGCCGGCAAGATAGCTGGGTTGCAGTGGGTGGCAAGCCGCCAATCAGGCTGGCGACGGACAGCCCTGCCAGTGGCGGGTGATGGCGTCGCGCCAGGCGGCGTTGCCTTCTTCGCCCGGTGAGACCTTCACGAGCTTCAGGAGGAAGTTGTCGTAGCCGGGATGGTTGGGGAGGCCGAAGCGGGCTTCGATGACGTGACCGAAGGTGGCGTCGGTGATCATTTCTCCGCCGCGGTCACCGGCGCGGGTATCCTCGAAGGCGGCGCCGAAGACGCGGAAGTGGTTCTTCGCGCCCTTGTCGGACGCATAGAGGAAGCGGGCGTGCGCGGGGCCAAGGATGCGAAGGAGCGGCGCGTTGTCCTCAGGCCAGGCAAGGGCGAGGCCGAACATGAAGTCTTTCGTTTCGCGCGGGCCGAACAAGGCGAACTCGGCGAGATCGAAATCATACATGCGCCAGGGCGCGGGCGGGGCGTCGAACACGACAGGTTCGGCTTTCGCATCGCCGAGGCGGACGTTGAGCGTGCGTGTGGGCGTGGTTGCGATGTCGAGCCAGGCCTGCGGCAGCTGGGTCGCGTCGCGCTGCAGGCGGCCGCCGACGAGGCCGAGCGCTTCGATTGCTGCGGGGCCCGCTGCGCTCTCGCCGAAGGTGGCGGCGACGTAGGCGGCGTCCTTGCAGGCGTCGACCATCTTGGCGACGTGGAGTTCGCGTGGGCCGACGACGTGAACGAGGATGCGCTCTGGCATCGATCCGTCCTGGTTCGAGCGGACGTAGGACAGGGTGGTGCCTGTGGGATGGAAGGTGGCGGGTGCGGCGAGGGCGGCGTCTGCGCCGGTTGCGGTGGGCTCCTCGCGCGCGGCGAGCGGCAGGAAGAAGCTGAGCAGGGCGAGAGCGATAAAGCATCCGACCGAGATGGCGAGACGCATGCGAAGCTGGCGCTGGAGCGGGATTTCTTCTGGCCTGGCGTCACCCGTCCAGAAGGCGGTGGCGAACATGTTGGTCATCATCAGGCGGGGGCGCGGCAGGTCCGGATTGCGGATGCGCTCGATCCTGTAGGACAGGCGGATCGCCAGCACCCAGTAGACCAGGGCCGCGACAGCGAGTGCGCCCATGACGAGAAGAATGCCAATAGCCATGGGGGGATTTAGGAGCGAGACCGGGGCAGCGTCCAGCAAGAACGTGCTTCAAGCGGACATTTACCTTGGGCGTTTATGGTGCCGACGAGGGACTGAAGAGGACGGTGGGGCATGTGGACGACGCGGCCGGGAGAGACGCCTGTTGATCGCGCAAAGCGGCGCGCGGGCTATGCCGCCATTGTTCTGGTGGTGCTGGCCGCGGTGAGCCTGACGCAGGCGGGCGCGATTGCGGCCGCGGCGCCGGTCGACCTGCTGGCGAGCGCTGGCGCGGGCGACGCGTCGGCTGTGACGATGGCGAGCGGGCTGATGCTTATTGCAGGTACAACGGCGCTCGCACTGGCGGCGGCGTGGATGGTGTGGCGCACGCGCTCGCGTGTGGCGATCTGCGTGGGGCTTGGCCTGGTGGCGCTGAACTTCGTCGAGTACGCGCTGGCGTTGATGGCGGGGCAGCCCTCGCTTCGCGGCGTGGTGGTGAACCTAGTGGCGGGCGGGCTGCTGGTGCTCGCGCTGGGTGCGGCGCGGGACTATCACCGGATGAAGGCTGCGGCTCCCGTCTAGAGTTCCTTCGGCGGGGCGTGGGCGTCGATCTGGATCCAGGTCTGCTCCGAGAAGGCGAGCATGTCGCCTGCCTCGGTGAACAGGGCGGAGCCTGCGAAGTGTTTGCGGCGGTCTTGCCCTTTGCGCCAGGCGATGACGACGATAGGGGCATCCGCTGATGGCCGCGCGAGGATGCGCGCTGACATGCGGCCGAGCAGGATCGGCTCTGCATCGATGGCGAAGGCGCCGGGGCAGTCGAGCGCGGCCCACATGAATTCTGGCGCGATGAGGCCAGTGGCGTCGGCAAGGTCTGGCGTTGGCTGCCATGGCGCGGCGACGATGGGGAAGAGGTTGGGGTTCTCGACGCCGGCGGGGTCTTTCAGCCAGTCGGGGAAGATGCGCAGACCATCGCCCACGGCACGCGCTGGCCCGCAGACGAAGCAGTGCGGCAGGACGTGATGTTCCGGGCCGCGAAAGGTCTGCGCGGCGACCCGCGCGGCTTCGAGACCGGGGGAGTGGGCCTCTGGCCTTGCAAGCTGTGTGGGGCCCGCGGACATGATCAGCGAGGGAGGGTCGTCCTGCGAGACGATCTCGATGGCCTCGCCGTTCGGGCGCACGACGAGATCCGTTTCGAGGGGAATGGCTGCGCGCAGTGTGACCTCGACGGCATTGGCGGCCGGAAACATCTGCGCGACGAGGCCGGCGGAATAGCCGCCGTTCCCGGAATCGTGCGGGCCGTTGAAGCGGCGCGCGATGTTCAGCTTCTGCGGTGTGTTCATGGCGTCGATATTAGCTGCTTCGGCGGTCGCGGCAAACGCGGAAGCGGCTGGCGCTTTACGCTAGCGTCTGGCAGGCAGGCGGCGACATGTGGAGTGAAGCGCATGAAGAGAGTTCTGATCGCAGCGGCCCTGCTGGGGCTGGGCGCATGCCAGACGAGCGGGCCCGCGACTGATGTGGGCGCGGCGGGAGACGCCATCGTGCTCGGGCGGGGCTACACGATCCAGTCGGCGGCGCTGGGCGAGGCGCGGAGGATCAATGTCTATCTGCCGCCGGGATATGGCGCGGGGACGCAGGCCTATCCGGTGCTGTACCTGATCGATGGCGGGGTGGAGCAGGACTTCGTGCACATCGCGGGGCTGTCGCAGCACGCGACGATCAGCGCGAGCTTCCGCGAGATGATCGTGGTGGGGATCGAGACGGTGGACCGGCGGCGCGAGCTGACGGCGCCGGCGACGCGGGATGCGAGCCTGCGCGTTGATTATCCCACGCATGGGGAGGGTGCGAAGTTTCGCGCGTTTGTCGCGGACGAGGTGAAGCCGTGGGTGGAGACGCGCTATCGCACCGATGGGCATGACGCGGTGATGGGGGAGTCGCTGGCGGGGCTGTTCGTGGTGGAGACTTTCCTGCGCCAGCCGGACTTGTTCGACGGGTATGTCGCGGTTGATCCCAGCCTGTGGTGGGACAATGGCGCGCTGGCGACCGAGACGCGGACGCTGCTGGCGGCGCAGGCGTCTGGCGAGCGCATGATCTACATGGCGGTGGCGAACGGTGTGCCGGCGATGCGGCTGGGGCAGACGGTTGTCTCGCAGGCGATCAAGGCGGCTGCGTTGCCGGGCGTGAACTTTACCTACGCGATCATGGACGACGAGGAACATTCCACGATCTACCACCGCGCGGCGTTGGATGCGTTGCGGGTGGTGTTCGCGAATCCGGCGGAAGCCAAGTAGCGATCAGCTCTCGACGTCGAGGCCCGCGTCGCGCCAGGCTTTCATGCCGCCGTCCATGGCGGCGGCGTGGACGAAGCCAAGGGAGCGGAGGGTGGCGGCGGCGAGGGTGGAAATCTTGCCGAACTCGCAGACTGTGACGATGCGGACAGTGGGGTCGGGGAAGGCTTCGTTTACGCGAAGCTCTAGTTGGCCGCGTGGAAGGTGGATGGCGCCGGTGACGTGGCCGGCTTCGAACTGGTCCTTCTCGCGGACGTCGACGATGACGAGATCGTTCTGGCGTCTTGCGATGCGCCTTGCGAGTTCTTCCATCGCCATGAAGGGCACGGCGCCGGAGGCTTCCGACAGGAGTTGGGCGACTGATTTCTTGCCGGTCATGTTGACGCGCAGCGCCTCTGTGAGGTGCGTTGGCGCGTTGATGTTGAGGGCACGCATCATGGCGACGAACTCGGCGCGGTCTGTCTTCTGCAGGCGCGGGTTGGTGGCGATTTCCTCGCCGATGGTGGAGCCGGTGCGGCCCTTGTATTCGTGGGCGGGGTGAATGTGGGTGGCGGGGTCGAGCTTCAGCAGACGCGAGAACAGGCTGTCGTACAGCTGGTCGGGATCGCCGGTGGGAAGGTCAGTGCGGCCTGTGCCGCCGATCAACAGGGCATCGCCGGTGAAGACATGATCGCGCACGAGGAGGGAGGTTGAGTCCGCCGTGTGGCCGGGCGTTGCGATGGCCTGCAGGCGGAGCGCGCCGAGCGCCAGCATGTCGCCGTCGTCGAGCCTGAGGTCGACATAGGGGGCGGGGCTGAGATGGCTCATCACCACCTGTGCGCCGACGGCGCGGGCGATTTCGCGCGAGGCGGTGAAGTGGTCGGCGTGGGTGTGCGTGTCGATGGCGTAGCGCAGGGAGAGGCCGTGCTTCGAGGCGATGCCGCGATAGCGCTCAAGCGCGCTGATCTCAGGATCGATGACGGCGCCGACATGCGTGTCCGTGCATCCGAGGATGTAGGACCGGCAGCCGCCAACTTCGATGGTTTCGATGATCATGCACGCCCTCCCGGCGACGCCGACTTTGCCATTCGCTGGATGGAAAGTCGATCAATTGCCTTCCAGCAGCTCGCCAATCTTGAGCGTGGTGTTCCAGTTGCGGGCCGTACCGGTGAAGAGCTTTTTCGGGACAATGAGCTTCGACTGGCCGATCGAGTCGCCATAGTCGATAAACATGTCGCGGCCGATCACCTTCAGCTGCTCGCCCTTGTCGTACTTCGCGCGGAAGGTTTCGAGCCAGGCGGCGAGCGCCTTTGTATCAGGGGCGGCTTTTCCGACGGCGACGACAAGGTGGGCCGGGTCGTCCTTCGCTTTCTTCGGGAAGGGGTTGGCGTCGATGATGGCGCGCCATTCGTCGGGGTCGCGCACCATGACCTCGGAAACGAGGCCGAAGGTCTTCTCGATAGCGGCTTCGAGTGTGGCTTCGAGTCTTGCTGGCGCGGTCTTCTTAGTCTCGAACACCAGATTGCCGCTGGCGAGGAGGGTGCGGGCGTTCGCAAGGCCGAGTCCCGCGGCCATGTCGCGGAGCTCCTTCATCGTGACCTTGCGGCCGCCGACATTCACCGCGCGGAGGAGGGCGATATAGCGGGTCATCCGACGCGCTTGCGCATCTCGACGAGGTGGAAGTCGCGGGTGGTCTCGCCGGTGGTTTCGCTGAAGGGGAACGGCAGCGCGGCGCCTGTGAGGTGATAGCCGCGGCGTTCGTACCAGCCGATGAGCGCGGTGCGGACGTTGATGACGGTCATCACCATCTCGTTGGCGCCCCAGAGATCCTGGATACGACGCTCGGCTTCGGCGATGATCGTCTTGCCAAGGCCGCCGCCCTGCGCGGCCGGGTCCAGCGCGAACATCCCGAAGTAGGATGCGTTGATTGGCTGGCCGGGCTGAGCGAGGCCCTGCAGCAGGCAGCAGCCGGCGATCTTTCCATCCCGCTCCGCAACGAGGAAGCGCGAATCTTCGCGATCGATGAGGCCGAGCACTTCATCGATGCTGGTGCGAGGGCCGCGCAGGAGGTGGGCTTCGGATGTCCACGTGCCTTCGGTTTCGGGACCGCGATAGGCGCGCTCGATCAGGTCGACCAGCGCAGGCGCATCGGCGCGGCGTGCATAGCGGAAGGATGGCTCGGTCATGGCGGGACTCCAGCAGCCGCTAATCCATGGCGCGGGGGCGAGGTCAAGCTCTCGTGTAGGTGTCATGATTGCTTCGCAGGGGTCGGCATGGTCTCCTGAGGATGGTGATGGGCGGAGAGGGCGATGATCCGCATGTGGCGTGGGCTTGTTGTGCTGGCGATGATGGTGGCGGCTGGCGCGCCCGCAGGCGCGCAGAGGCCCCTGCCGGCTGATCCCAATTTCTGTGATCCGGCGAGCCATCCGCATGATGCGGTTACGGCCGCGCCCTATTCGCATCGTGTGATGTTCGAGGATGAGCATGTGCGCGTGCTGGAGATACGCCTGCCGCCCGGGGCGAGCGAGCCGGTGCATATCCATGCGTTGCCGAGCGTGATCCACGGCGAGACGGGCGGGGAAGGCGGCGCCAAGTTCCTCTACACCGAGTATCGCTGGATGAACGGCGAGTTCATCAAGGTGCGTGAGAACGAGGTCGAGGCGTCGGCTGGCGCGCGCGCGGTGTGGACCGGGCCGGAGGGGCCGCATTCCATCACCAATATCGGACCCGTTGGCGTGAAGTTCACGCGCGTCGAGGTCAAGCCGGAGAGTTGTGCGCGCTGATGGAGTCTAGGTCGCGAGGTTGTTGAACTTGCGAACGAATGCGGCCTGAAGATCCTTATTGGAAAGTAGTTCAAAGCCATAATCGGTGATGAAAGCATCGATCGTCGACTGTAGGTCATCGCGAAAGACAATTTTCCGAGCTGGATCGATCGGTCCCTTTCCACCTGACGTCGCCCAAATCGTCCAACCGTTTTTTGTCCTCGCTTCATGCAGTAGGCCGCACCGCACACTCGTGTAGAACTCCTCGGCGCTTGCAGCGTCAAAGAAAGGTTGAAATGCTGGATCGGTAGCAAGAAAGTTTGAAAATATGCCGCTACTTCGAGAGTACTCGTGTTCGCCGAGGGTCTCCTTCTTCTTCAGATGCCGATGGTTCTTGCCGATCTTTGTGGCCGCCAAAAACTCGATGAGCGCGCATTGAATAGTCACGATAGAGAATCCTTCGCCTTGCCATCCGCCTCCTTGTAGGATTCGGATTGGCTTTAGATAACGCAGTTCAAGGCGTTGCTTGAAGTATTCTTCAAAAGCCTCGGCCCACAGCTCTTGAGAATCTTCTTTGACTAGACGCTCTTCAAACGTCTTCCAGTCAGCAGCAGTTCGGCTACCTGAAATCTGTATCTCGTGCGGCTCGTACAACTAACACCTCAAAGATCGCGAGTTGGTGGAAGTGGCCCCTTCAGTCGACTACTGCGCCGGGACGAAGTTCTCGCCGGTGCCGGGCATGTAGACCGGCGGGAGCGGGCCGACGACGCCCTGCATGAACGTCACCTTCGTTTCGATGGTCAGCGACTGGCGGATGGCCAGCGCTTCCTGGAGCTGGGCGTAGTCCGGACCATCGCCACCCATGGCGGCGGCGTCGCGCGTGGCCGCCCAGTGGTCGACGCTGGCGTAGCGGGTGGTGAGGTAAACTTCGTCGTAGTCGGGTGAGGCTTCCTTGCCGCCGGGCGGGGGCACGACCACCCACATGCCGACGATGCGCGCGCCGATCTTCTCGAAATAGGGCCAGACGCCATCCTGCGAGGCCTTCAGGAATTGCGGGTAGGTTCCCTTCTTGATCTTCCAGTAGCGGATGGTGGTGATCTCCTCGCCGGGAATGGGCGAGACGTTGCGCACGGGGCTGCGCGTTTCGGGGCCATCGCGGTTCATCTGGATCGGGCTGTTGTTGGGCGGCAGCGGGGGCGCGGTGGATTCGGGCGTCTGGGCGCAGGCGGCGGCGGAGAGCGTGGTGGCCATGAGGATGGGGGCGAGAAGGGCGAGGCGCATGAAGGTCTCCCGAGTCGTTCCTGGTGCGCGAAACTAGGGCGGTTACGGTCAATCGACAAACCGGGCGAGCGCGTTGCTGCGCACGCGAAGAGCAAAACCGTGTGGGCCAGCCTTGCACCGAAAGGGAGAGGTCACATCTCAGTTCTGCCGACGTGCAACCATCAACGCGCCCTTAATTGCGGGCTGGTAGCCTGCATCTTCCTGCACTCTATGCCGAGCCCGCCATGAACCTCCTCGACGGCCTCAAGAGCGACTGGATCTACATCAACGGCTTTCGCCGGATCATCGGCGCGATCGGGAAGTTCGATCCCGATGCGGAATACACGGTGGCGGACGCCATCGAGGACGCGGTCGATGATCATTCCGACCGGACCTTCATCTCGTTCGAGGGGCAGGAGATCACCTATGCCGACTTCGAGGCGCGGGCGAACCGGTTTGCGCACTGGGGACTGAGCGTCGGTCTGAAGGCGGGCGACACGGTTGCGCTCTTTATGGAGAACCGGCCGGACTATATCGCCTTCTGGACGGGCATGGCGAAGATCGCGGTGAAGACCGCGCTGATCAATTACAATCTCTCGGGCGCGGGGCTCGCACACTGCATCAATGTAGTGGACTGCAAGGCCATCGTGATGAACCCGGAGCTGGCGCCGAACTTTGCGTCGGCGAAGGCGCAGGTGAAGCTGCCGCTGGGCGCGTTCGTGCTAGGCGGTGCGGTGGATGGGCTGGTGCAGATCGACAAGGCCGTGGACCAGGCGGCGCCGGGACGGATGGAGAAGTCGGTTCGCGCGGGCATGAAGGGCGGCGAGGTTGCGCTTTACATCTACACGTCGGGCACGACGGGTCTGCCGAAGGCTGCGAAGATCACGGGCGTGCGGGCGCGCGGACTGATGCGCGTGTTCAAGGACGCGACGGAGGCGGGGCACAATGAGCGCATCCTGCTGACGCTGCCGCTCTATCATGCGACGGGCGGCATGTGCGGTGTTGGGACGGCGCTGAATGCGGGGGCGTGCATCATCCTGCGCCGCAAATTCTCGGCGTCGCACTTCTGGCAGGAGGCGATCGACAATGACGCCACCATGCTGGTCTATATCGGCGAGCTTGGCCGCTATCTGATGAACCAGCCGCCGAGCACGCTGGAGAAGAGCCACAAGATCACCAAGGGGTTCGGCAACGGCCTGCGCGCGGATGTGTGGGAACAGTTCGTCGAGCGTACGGGGATCAAGCGGCTGGTCGAGTTCTATGGATCGACCGAAGGCAATGTGAACTTCTTCAATCTCGACGGGAAGATCGGCGCGGTGGGGCGGATACCGCGGCTGCTGCGTTCGCGGTTGCCGGCGCGGATCGTGCGGTTCGATGTCGAGACGGAAGAGCCGATCCGCGGGCCCGATGGGCTCTGCATGGAGGCGGCTGCGGACGAGGTGGGCGAGGCCGTGGGGCCGATCACGCATGAACCGCGGCAACGCTTTGATGGCTACAATGACGAGAAGCAATCGAAGAAGAAGATCCTGACCGACGTGTTCGCCAAGGGCGACAAGTGGTTCCGCACCGGCGACCTGATGAAGGCGGATGCGGACGGGTACATCTATTTCGTGGACCGGATCGGCGACACGTTCCGTTGGAAGGGCGAGAACGTCTCGACCAGCGAGGTGGAGATCGCGATCTCGTCCCTGCCGGGCGTCACGCATGCCATTGTCTACGGCGTGAGCGTGCCGGGGCAGGATGGGCGTGCGGGCATGGCGGCGATCTCCCCGAAGGACGGCGTTGATCTCAAGGCTCTGTATGCGCACATGGCGATGCACCTGCCCGCCTATGCGCGGCCGATCTTCGTGCGCTTCCAGGCGGAGGCCGAGACCACGGGCACGATGAAGTATCGCAAGGTCGATCTCGTGAAGGACGGCTTTGATCCGATGAACACGAGCGATGGGCTGTTTGTCGCGGACAACGACGCGGGCACCTATCGGCCAATCACGCCGGACGTTCACCGCGACATTGTGAGCGGCAAAATCCGGCTGTAGGCGCTACCCAGGGACCGGTGAGCACGGCCTCGTGGTTCGACAGGCTCACCATGAGGCCTATTGGAAGACACGCCTACCAAGCCTCATCCTGAGCCTGTCGAAGGACGAGGCGTGTCAGCGGCTTGGCTTAGGCTTACGATTTCTCCGGCTTCACGTTTGCGGCCGGGTTGTTGCGCGGATTCGTTTCCTTCGCATCGGCCAGCAGCGTGGCGCACGGCGCGTCGGGCTCGCCACCTGTCTGCACGAAGGGCAGGAGGCCGAGGGCGCCCGAGATCGAGCCCAGCAGGGCGGCGAACACGCCTTGCGCTATGGCGCCGCCGCCCATCGCCTCGAAGCTCGGGTTGCGAAGCGTGCCCTGCAGCTTGATCTCGCCGGAGATCGTGCCGACGGAGACGTCGTGCGGGCGGGCGAAGACTTCGATGTCGATCGATTCGTCCTTCAGGTTGACCGCGCCGGTGGCGGCGACGAGGCTGTCTTCGTTCTCGATGACGGCAGGCTGGAGAGTCGCGAGGCCGTTCCGGAAGGCGACGTTTGCGGCGAGGCAGCGCGAGCGGATGTATTCCGGGTTGTCCTTGTCTTCGGTCGCCCAGATCAGCAGCATTTCGCCGATGTCGAGGCCAGCGCCTTCGACGATGAACTTCTTGGTTTCGCTGTTGGTGGACCAGAAGCCGGCTTCACCTGTGGTTGTGGCGGCGGCTTCGCGGAAGCCCGAGCCGGTGAGCGTGACGTCAAAGCGGCCATTGAGCGTGCCGCGCATGATGTCGCCTGCGCCGACCTTGCTGAAGGCGATGTTCTCGAGCCTACCGGTCGCCTTCGTGACTGCCGGATCCTTCGTGCCGTCGATGCGAACCTTCGCGTCCAGATCGCCCGCGCCGGTTTTCACGAATGCCCGCTCGAACTCCAGGATGCTGTCGCGCAGCGTGCCCTTGAGGGTGATGGCGCTGATGCCGATGGGGGCGTCGACGATCTTTTCGGCGACGAAGCTGATGTCGGCGTTGACGGCGGCGAGGCGTGAGAAGTCGATCACCGCGTGGGGGATGAGCCGTGCGGAGCGGTCGAAGACGTCCTTCGCGAGCTTCTGCTCTTCATTGACGGTCTCGCCCTGTCCCGTGCCAACCGGGATGCCGAAAACGACGCCGAGGTCGTCAAAGTCGAGCTCTTTCGACGTGAGATCGACGGTGAGCATCGGCTTTTCGTTTGTGAGATTTATGCGCAGGAGGCCGGCAAGGTCGCTGTCGCCCATGCGGCCGGTGAGGTTCTCGATCGACCAGGTCATCTGCTGCACGGACAGGTCGCCCGAGATGTCGAAGGGCGGGGTGTCAGGCGCAGAGGCGCCGGCGACGGCTGCGAGTTCCTTGATGTTCTGTCCGCGCGCGGTGACGCGGCCTTTCATCGAGCCGCCCCAGTCGCGCTGCAGGCCATCGAAGGTGAGGCGATTGTCGCCCGATACAGCTTCGGCGCGGACGCTGCCATTGGCGAACGAGCCGCTGGCTGAGACAATCGTGACCTTGCGGGGCATGTCGTTCAGCGTGAAGCGGATCGCGACATTCTCTGCGTCGATCTGGTTGATCCAGCTGGCGGGATTGAAGGCTTCGCCAGCGTTCTGTTCGTTCTTGTTTTCAAGCAGGATGTCGCCATCGCGGACCCGGACACGCTCGGCCCATACGCGGCCTGGGAGCCAGCCGAACAGATCATAGTGGATGTCCAACTCGCGCGCGGTGATCGACCCCGGGATGGCGAGTGTCTGGAGCATGAAGCGGTTGGAGAACGGATGTTCGAGGTGGCCAACCTTCACGCGCGCATCCTTGCCCGCGAAGTTTCCCAGCGCCCAGTTTATCATGGGCGTCCCGGTTGCAGGGTTTGCGAGGAGGAGGTTGAGAGAGACCCAGCCGACCGCAAGGACACCGACGATCGAACCAGCCCAGATGAGCACGTGTCTGGAAGGCCGGCGCCAGCGAAAGTTGCGAGCGCGTTCGCGTGCGCTGCTGTACAGCCGGACGCTGCCTTCCTTAACTCCACGCCACTTATCGTCCAGCCACGGCACGCGAGACTCCCTGTCACGAACCACAACCGCAGGCGGCGCTGTTGGTTCCGCAAACGCGGCATCTCGCCCGTAAATCGAGCGGATGCCGCGCCTGTCAACTCCAGATGTCGCCCAGGGCCAGCTGCTCGGTGAAGCCGAGGCCGAGGGGGTGGTTGTAGGACGTCCCGCTGGCCCAGTCGTCCAAGCGCGAGGCGAGGGACTGGACCGACGGACCCGTGCGGACGCGGAACCCGTCGAGGAAGCGCACCAGCTCGCGCAGGCGGCCTTCTTCGAGATCCACATTGTCGGCCGCTTTCGCTTCCGACAGGCGCCAGCCGGCAACGTCCCAGTTGAGCGCGATGGCTGCGGGAACGTGGCCCTGCCAGACATAGACAGCCATGCGGCCTTCCGCGATGCGCTGGGCGTGATCAGCCAGGCAGTTGCGGAATTCGAGCGCCATCGTCTCCAGCTGTTTGCGCGTGGTGATGCGCGCAAACGGAGCGGGAAGGGCGGGCGCTTGATCAGCCGGACGGAAGGCGTCGGGCGTCAGGTCTTCCTGCGCGCGGCGGTACACGTCCGCCACGGTTCCGCCCGAACCCCAGCGGCGGGCGATGCGCGTGGCCGCGTCAGGCGTGCGCATGCGGATCGCGATGCGGAACGCGCGCGCAAGATCGTAGGCCGCATGCGCCGACGGAATGACGCGCACAACCGGCGCCATCCGCAGGGCGGGCGGCAGCGCGGCGATCGGAGCGAAGGATGCTGGGCGCACCTCGTCGAGATGGCGCAGCACCTCGTTCGCCATGGGCTCGGCGAGGAGATCCATGAACGTGGCGTAGTCGGCGATGCGCCAGAGCTGCTCGCCCGCCTTGGAGAGCGCACGCATCACGCCGGTGGCGTTGGCGCCGGCGATGGCCTCAGCCACGAGCGGGTCGCGCTGGAACTCGACGAGGCGGCGAAGTTCGGACGGGGCAAGCTCGCGGGCGGCGCGGCCGGAGACGAGGAGCGCTGCCGCGTGACGGCGCGCGGCCGGCAGCGCGAAGAAGTCGCCATGCGGCGCCGCCCAGACGCGGGCGATCGCATCGGCGAAGTCGCCGGCGAGAAACGCCAGCAGGGGCGTCGCCGTGTGCGACCGCTGGGGCGCACGGTGGATGAACTGCGCGACCATGGTCGCGTCTCCTCTCGACACGCGCCCGCGATCCCGCCGGTTGTGGCGGGGCAGGCAAGACGCACGTCCGCATCATGCGGGCGCACGCCGGTTCAGGTTCGTGAGGTCAGACGCTTCCGAGCCAATGCACGGGGCGCCGACCGGCCCCCATGACTGAACACAGGGGCAAACTGATTAGATTCAGTCGCCTCATTGGCTGCTGTGGCTCCGTAGAGAGAGGGGCGAGATGTAGCCCCCCAGCACGTGACTGTCTGCCGCAGAAATTGGGCGGGATTTTGGCGCCGGACAAAATAGGGCTAGATAGATCTGCAGTAGAGGAGAGATTCCATGTTCGTGCGATTTGCGTTTGCCGCTTCGGCCCTGGCGCTTGCGGCGGCCTGTGCGCCCGAACAGAAGGACGCCCCCACGCCTGAGGCGCCTCCCACGGCGGCCGCGCCCGAGCAGCCGGCCGTAGCGGCCGAGGGCGACGCCGCGAAGTACAGGCCCGCGCCGGATGGCGAGATCACGGTGAGCTTGCCCGCCACTGGCGCGCGGGTGACCAGCCCGCTGATCGCCGAGGGCATCGCGATCAACAACTGGTTCTTCGAGGGCCAGTTCGTGGCCGAACTCTTGGCCGGTGGTCAGGTGCTGGCGTCGGCGCCGGCGATGCAGGCGGGCAGCACCAACTGGACCGATCCTGGTCCGGTGAATTTCCGCGCCGAACTGGCGTTCACGGTGACGTCGGAAACGCAGGCCGAGCTGATCCTCAGCGAGGACATGCCTGAATACATCGACGAAGCGAATGACATCCGCGGGCCGGCGCGATCGGTGCGGATTCCGGTGGTGCTGGTTCCGGCGGCGCAGTGAGTCCATTCCGACCCGAACGCGCGATACTTGAACTCGACAGCCGGTTTCACAGCGAGGTGGAGCCGGCTGACTTTCCGCAGCACACGATCCGCTGGCGCAATCAGCGCTGGGCCGAGCGGGTCGGGTTGGGCGGATTGGCCGAGGCGGAATGGATCGAGCATTTCGGGAAGTTCGCGCCGCTTGAGGGTTCGCTCGAGAAGCCGCTGGCGCTGGCTTATCATGGGCACCAGTTCCAGTCGTACAATCCCAACATCGGCGATGGGCGTGGCTTCCTGTTTGCGCAGATGCGCGATGATGGCGGGCGGCTGCTTGATCTTGGCACCAAGGGATCGGGGCGGACGCCATGGAGCCGTACGGGCGATGGGCGGCTGACGCTGAAGGGTGGCGTGCGCGAGGTGCTGGCGGCGGGGATGCTGGAGGCGCTGGGCGTTTATACGTCGAAGGCGTTCTCGCTGATCGAGACGGGCGAACAGCTGGCGCGCAATGACGAACCGTCGCCGACGCGGTCTTCGGTACTTGTGCGCCTGTCGCACAGCCATATCCGATTCGGGACGTTCCAGAGGCTGGCGTATGGCGGGGACGCCGAGGGCATCGGCAAGCTGGTTGAGTATTGCATCCGACACTATCACCCGGTGGCCCTTGGCGCGGACATGGAGACGTCGGCGGCTGGGCTTCTGCGGGAAGTGACGGCGGCGACGGCGGAGCTTGCGGCGCAGTGGATGGCGGCGGGTTTTGTCCATGGCGTGCTGAACACCGACAACATGGTGGTGACGGGCGAGAGCTTTGACTATGGCCCGTGGCGCTTCCTGCCGTACTCGGACCCGAGCTTTGTCGCCGCCTATTTCGATGAGAGCGGTCTTTATGCGTTCGGGCGCCAGCCTTCGGCGGCGTTGTGGAACCTGTCGCAGCTGGCGTCGGCGCTGACGCTGGTGGCGGCCGTTCCGGCGCTGGAGGTGGAGCTGGGGCGGTTCGAGGGGCTTTATCGCGATGCGTTCAGGCGGCGCGTGCTGACCGTGCTTGGACTTTCGTCGAAGGGCGAGGAGGCGGACCTCGCCCTGTTCAAGGCGTTCTTCACCTGGATGGGTGAGACGCGGGCGGAGTGGCCGCAGGTGTTCTTCGACTGGTTCGGCGGCGCCGCCAGCGAGGCGCGGGCGATGGCCGGGCCGCTTGGCGCGCAGTATCGCTCGCCGGGGTTTGCGCCGGTCCGCGAAGCGTTGATGGGGCATACGCCCGAGCGCCCTGAAAGGCTGGCGCATGCCTATTTCAAGGCTGACCGGCCGGTCTCGCTGGTGATCGAGGAAGTCGAGGCGATCTGGGCCCCGATCGCCGAGGGTGACGATTGGTCGGCCTTCTATTCATGTATGGGGCGCATCGAGCTGGCCCGCGGGGCGCTCGATCACATCCAAGGTTAAAACCAAAATGTCTCACGAATCCCGGAGGGTGCCGTGAATTTTGGGTCGCAGAACCCCTCCGGACCTACGGTTTTGTTAACTCTTCTCCGATGTAACTGCCTGAGGGAATTTCCACAGGCGCCACGGGTCCATGACGTCGACACCGCTTCCGTTGGGTTCGGGATCGCCACCTGAGGTGATCGAGAAGTGCTTCGCGAGTGCGACCGAGCACTTCATGAACGCGGCGAGCGAGGCGTTTGCCCTTATCGACCAGGAAGGGCGCGTCGTTCGCGCCAACATCGCTTATCGCCGCCTGACCGGGCCTGCAGGCGGGGCGCACGACGCGACGATCCTTTCCTATATCGACCCCGACAAGCGTGAAGCGGCGCGCGATGCGCTGCGCGGTCTCAACGACAAGGCGTCGATCCGGACGATGCAGATGCGGTTCCGCATCGGGGGCGAGACGCGCCTGATCGAAGCGGAGATGTCGTGGCTTGGCGATGCGGGTCTGATCTCGTTCGTTGGTCGGGACGTGACGCGACAGGATGTGCTGGAGCGCGAACGCCAGGAGACGGCGACGGCGCGCGACGCCGTGGAGCAGGTGGGCGATATCGGCCACTGGCGCGCCGGCCGCGATTTCAAGCTGCAGTGTTCGCCCGGCGCCTCTCGCATCCTCGGCCTCGATCCGGCAGCCCCGCCGCTGGTGCTGACTGATCTCGTCGACATGATCCTGCCGGAAGATCGCGAGGCCGTCGTGCAGGCCGCGCGCGAAGCGTTCGAGAAGCGCAAGCCGGTGAAACAGACATTCCGGATGCGCCGGGCCGATGGCACGATGCGTCTGGTGCGTGTTGCCGGCGCGCCCTCGATTGATGCGCGCGGGCAGGTGGAGGCGATGCATGGCGTCGTCGTCGACAAGTCCGACGGCCATGCGGCCCTTCAGGCCGCGCTGAACGCCGATTCGACCGTGCGGCGCTTCGTGCAGTCGGCGCCAATGGCGATCTGCATGTGCGACAACGATCTTCGCGTCATGATGGCCAGCGCCAGCTGGATTGCCGAGCACGGACTCACTGAGGCTGACGTCCTCGGCCGCAATATCTACGAGATCCAGGCCTGGGTTCCCGAGAAGTGGCGCGCCATGCATCGCCGCGTCCTGCGTGGCGAAGCGATGAACCACGAGAGCGACCCCTATGACAGTCCCAGCGGCGAACAACGTTGGCTGAAATGGTCGGCCGCCCCCTGGTACAACGGCGATGGGCAGATTGGCGGCATCATCGCAGTCCACGAGGACGTCACGGCGCTGGTGAAAGCGCAGCACGAGATCGAAAGCTCGAAGGAGCGCATGTCGTTCGGCATGTCGATTACCCAGATGATGATCTGGGAGCTCGATTTCGAATTGCGCGAGACGTATATCGAGGGCGACTGGAAGCACTTCTTCCCGCAACGCCCGACCTTCGATTCGCTGACCGGCAGCGATAGCTGGATCCATCCCTCCGACCGCGAGATGCTGGCCAACAAGTGGCGCGCGCATCTGGCGGGCGGCGCGCCCTATACAGCCGAATACCGCGTCACGCTGGCCGACAGCAGTGAGATCTGGCACGCCGCCTCGATCCGCATCCTCAAGACGGTGAAGGGCTCGCCCGCGCGCGCTTTCGCTGTCATTCAGGATATCACGGCCCGCAAGCATATCGAACTCAAGGCGATGGAAGCCGAACAGCGCGCGCTGGTTGCGGCGGCTGCCAAGTCCGACTTCCTGTCGAACATGAGCCATGAGATCCGCACACCGTTGAATGGCGTGCTGGCGGTATCCGAAGTGCTGGCGCGCACCGAGCTCGACGAGCGCCAGGGCGAGATGGTTCGCCTGATCTCGACATCGGGCAAGACACTGCTGCGCGTGATGGACGATCTCGTCGAGTTCTCGCGCCTCGAGGGCGACGATATCAGCTTCGATGTGCGGCCGTTCGAACTTGAAGAAGCGCTGCGCAACACCACCGAGGCTGCGCGCACGCGCTCGGAGGCAAAGGGCCTGCGCTTTGACACCTTTATTTCCGCCAGCTGCGATGGCGTCTTCCGCGCCGACCCGGTGCGGATCGGGCAGGTGCTGGGCAATCTTCTCAACAATGCGGTGAAGTTCACCGAGCAGGGCGGCATCAGCGTCTCTGCTGGCGTTGAGGAGCTGCCCGACGGGAAGACACAGCTGCGCCTGGCGGTCACGGACACCGGCGTCGGCTTTGCGCCGGAACTGGCCGAGCGCATTTTCGAGCGCTTCGAGCAGGCCGACATTTCGACGTCGCGCAGGTATGGCGGGCTGGGCCTTGGCCTTTCCATCGTGAAGCGTCTTGTCGAGCTGATGAGCGGACAGGTTTCCGCGACATCGAAGCCTGGCGAGGGATCGATCTTCGAGGCGATCATCCCGATTGCGCGCGACCGTATTGCAGCGCTTGGCGCGCTGACCACCGTCGCCGTCGAGGATTTCGATACGGAAACGTCGATCGAGAACCTTCGCCTGCTGGTGGCGGAAGACAATCCGATGAACCGCCGCGTGGTGGAACTGCTGCTGGCGCAGAGCGGGTTGCACATCACGTTCGCCGAGAACGGCAAGGAAGCGGTCGAGAAATTCTCGGCGGGCAAGTTCGATCTTGTTCTCATGGATCTGCAGATGCCGATCATGGGCGGGCTCGCCGCCATGCGCGCCATCCGCGCGTGGGAGAAGGAAACCGGCCGCATGCCGACGCCGATGCTGGCAGTTTCGGCCAACGCGACGGACGACCACGTTCTGGAAGCCAAGGAAGCCGGCGCTGACGATCACGTCGCCAAGCCGATCGTGCGCGAGACGCTGTTCGAAGCGATTGCGCGCCATGCCAAGCCGAACACGAAGGCGCCGGCGGTCGAGGACACCGACTTCGATCTCGACGAGTTCGACATCGCGGTGTGATGCCGCGGCCTAAGCGCCGAAGTAATGGCGGAAGAAGTCGCCGACGCCGCCGGGGACGTAGACGGCCAGCATGATCAGGCCCAGCGTCAGCACGTGCAGCGCCGTGATCAGCGCGGTGATCATCACGAAGCCCGGCTTGTAGGTCTTGTGGCGCAGCACATGCTGGGCAAGCAGGCCGCCGATGATGCCGAAGGCTAGGTCGGCAAGGTGAAGGCTGCGCTCGGGAGCGCGCCATCCGCGGTTTGCGGCGGCGCGCTTGTCGGCCTGGTAGAACAGCCACGAGGCGATGCCGCCGATCACGTAGAGCAGGCCGACCCAGAAGGGAAAGCGCCCCAGCATGATGTTGTTGCCGAGGAGGACGATGATCGTCGCTGCTGCTGCAGTCCGCATCGAGATCTGACGGAGGCCGGGTTTTGGTTCGCGTGTGGCAGCAGCAGGCGCTGCGACCGGGGCGGCTGGCTTCGCGTCAGCGGACGATTCGCTCGATGTCTGGGAAGCTGCCGGGGCGCTGGCTTCTGGCGCGGTCTTGATCCGGACCTTTACGGCGGCGGGGCGGCCATTGGCGCCTTCGCCGACTTCGTAGGAGAGCTTGTCGCCCGGCTTCGGCCGCTCGATGCTCTTCCCGATCGACTTCATGTGGACATAGAGCTTCGATCCGTCGGGACGGCGTATGAAGCCGAACCCACGAGCGTCGTGCCAGTCCTCGAGTATGCCGTTTTCGCGGGCCACCCGAACTAGCTAGCCCTACTTGTTTGCGCGGTTCCTAACGAGGTCGTCGACAACGGCAGGATCGGCAAGAGTTGATGTGTCGCCAAGGTTCGCAAAGTCGTTCTCCGCGATCTTGCGCAGGATGCGGCGCATGATCTTTCCGGACCGTGTCTTAGGCAGCCCGGGCGCAAACTGTATGACATCCGGCGTCGCAATAGGACCGATTTCCTTGCGGACCCAGTTCACAAGTTCCTTGCGCAGTTCGTCACTCGGGGTTTGCCCCGCCATAAGGGAGACGTACGCGTAAATGCCCTGGCCTTTGATATTGTGCGGATAGCCGACCACGGCGGACTCGGCCACTTTCGGATGCGCAACGAGTGCGCTCTCGACCTCGGCGGTTCCAAGGCGGTGGCCGGAGACGTTGATGACATCGTCCACCCGGCCTGTGATCCAGTAATAGCCATCCTCGTCGCGTCGGCAGCCATCCCCGGTGAAGTACTTGCCCGGATAGGTCTTGAAGTAGGTGTCCACGAAGCGGGTGTGATCGCCATAGACGGTGCGCATCTGGCCGGGCCACGAGTCCAGAATGCAGAGATTGCCGGCGGTGGCGCCTTCGAGGACGGTTCCCTTGTCGTCGACGAGTTCCGGGCGGATCGAGAAGAAGGGCTTGGCGGCGGAACCTGGCTTGAGGGCGTGGGCGCCGGGCAGGGGCGTCATCAGCGTCGCACCGGTTTCGGTCTGCCACCAGGTATCTACGATGGGGCAGCGCTGTTCCCCGACGACGCGGTAGTACCACTCCCACGCTTCCGGGTTGATCGGCTCGCCGACTGATCCCATCAGGCGCAGCGACTTGCGCGAAGAGCTGGTCACGAAATCGTCGCCCGCGCCCATCAGCGCGCGCAGGGCGGTGGGGGCGGTGTAGAAGATCGAGACCTTGTGCTTGTCGATCGTCTTCCAGAAGCGCGAGGCGTCGGGATATGTCGGGATGCCTTCGAACATCAGCGTCGTCGCGCCGTTCGCAAGCGGGCCGTAGACGACGTAGGAATGGCCGGTGACCCAGCCGACATCGGCCGTGCACCAGAAGACTTCGCCCGGTTTGTAGTCGAAGACGATCTCGTGGGTCATCGAGGCCCACACGAGATAGCCGCCGGTGGTGTGCAGCACACCTTTGGGCTTTCCGGTGGAGCCGGAGGTGTAGAGGATGAAGAGCGGATCTTCCGCGCTCATTTCCTCAGGCTCGCAGTCGTCGGTCTCGTCCTTGGCGAGGACGGAATAGTACTCATCGCGCCCGGACTTGAGTGTGATGTTTCCGCCGGTGCGCTTGACGACGATGACGGAGTTCACGGGTGAGCGATCGCCGAGACGGTCGATGGCTTCATCCACATTGGCCTTGAGAGGGATGGGCTTGCCGCCGCGCACGCCTTCGTCGGCGGTTACGATGCAGGTCGAGCCGCAATCCTCGATGCGGCCGGCGAGGCTGTCGGGCGAGAAGCCGCCGAAGACGACCGAGTGGATCGCGCCGATGCGTGAGCAGGCCAGCATCGCATAGGCCGCCTCGGGGATCATCGGCATGTAGATGGTGACGCGGTCGCCCTTCTTGACGCCCTGTGTCTTCAGCACGTTCGCGAAGCGGCAGACTTCGGAATAGAGTTCGGCGTAGGAGATCCTGCGCGAGACGTTGGGATCATCGCCCTCGAAGATGATCGCTGTCGTATCTGCCTTGTGGGGCAGGTGGCGGTCGATGCAGTTGGCCGAGACGTTGAGAGTGCCGTCCTCGAACCACTTCACATGCAGGTCGTTGGGATCGTTCGTCTTAGAGATGTCCCAGTTGACGTTCTTGACCTTGGTGTAGTGCTTCATCCAGCGCAGGCGCTTGCCGTGCTCGCGCCAGAAAGCCTCGGGGTCAGCGACCGAAGCGGCGTACATCGCCTCGTACTTCGCCGCGTCCACATGGGCCTTGGCCGCGAATTCGGGCGGCACGGGATACATGTGGGATTGCGACATCGGATGGTCTCCCGTTTGGCGCCTCTGGCGGGCGATTGCCTGTGACTGGCTGAATACCGCATTTAGAGGAAGCATTCGCGCGGTCAAAGGAGCAATTTCGCGGTGGCGCCCGGGCCTGACATGCCGCAAGGCGGCAAAGCTATATCGGGCCATGCTGGCGCGATCCGCGGATTGGGCGCTAGACTGGATGCGACAGGAATGGCCAGACGCAGGGAAGAGAAAGACATGTCGAGGATGACGGGGCTTCTTGCGGCGACCATGCTGGCGGCCCTCGCCATGCCGGCCATCGCGCAATCGGGGGATGGCGGCGCCACCCGCAGGCCGAGCTTTGACGGCGTCTGGACCAACGGCACGGCGACCCGGCTTGAGCGGCCGGCGAATTTCACGCAGCTGGTCGTTCCGGCGGAACAGGCGGAGGCGATGCGGAAGGCTTCGCTGGAGGGGCGCGCGGCGGCCAATGCACCGTCTGATCTCAGCAGCGGCGCCTTCAAGGACAGCAACAGCGCGGCGGGCTATAACGCGTTCTGGACGGATCCGGGCATTGGACTTGCGACGGTGCGCGGCGAGGCGCGGTCTTCCTACATCACCATTCCCGAAGATGGCCGCATTCCCTTCAAGGACCGGACGGTGAGCCTGAAGGAGCCGATCCGCGAAGGCGTCGAATACCGGTCTGGGAAGGGCGCCTATGAAGGTCCGGAAGACCTGCCGCTTCGCGAGCGCTGCCTGATCGCGCAGAGCGATGGCGGTGGGCCCGTGATGCTGAACGGTCTCTACAACAACAATTACGGCTTCCGGCTGACGGCAGACCATCTCGTGATCGAGGTGGAGATGGTGCACGATGCGCGCATCATTCCGATCTATGCCACGGCCGAGAAGGCGCGGGCCTCGCACAAGCCGGCGGCGATCATGCCGTGGCTGGGAGATTCGGTTGCGTGGTGGGAGGGCGACACGCTGGTCTCCGAAACGCGCAACGTCCATCCTGTGCAGGCGGCCCGCACACAGACGCCGCTGTCGCCGGAAGGCACCGTGACGGAACGCTTCACGCGCATCAGCGAAGGGGAGCTACTGTACCAGTTCCGCGTCGAGGATCCGGTCCACTACACGACGGCGTGGTCAGGCGAGTATTCGTTCAAGCCCGCCAGTGGCGAGATCTACGAATACGCCTGCCACGAGGGCAATCACGCGATGGCCGGCATTCTCGGTGGCGCGCGGCTTGCGGAAGAGGGCGCTGGCAAGCCGGGTCGCTAAGGGGCGCGATCAGTTTCCCGAGCCGGACTGCTGAAGCATCTTGCGCGCGATGTGGTTCGCCTCGCGTCCCGGTGAGGACGCATCTCCCGCTGTTTCGTAGAGCGCAGTGAGGTAGTCGAGGTCCCACTGGGTCATGCGCGCTGTGCGGGCGCCCGTAGTGGTGTTGAAAAGGTTCAGCACGGTCGAGAACTCGTGCGTGTCGGCGTCGGCATCCACCTGCGACAGCGCAACCATCGCCACGTAGTCGCTGAGAGATGCAAAGGAGACCGTGCCGATCCGGCTTGCATCAAGGATGATCACGATGTGCGACATGTCCTGGCGGACATTGTCGCGCAGGCGTCCGGCGCCGCGCACGCGCACCGTGTCGCCACGCGCGATAGCCTCGCCGGTATCGACCAGAACGGTCTGCCCGACATGCCACCAGCGAACCGGCGCGTCAGAGGTCTTGAACTTCCTGAGGGCTTCGCGGCCAAGGTCCGCTCCGTCGGTGGCGGGCGGCAGGAATTTCCGGATGTGATCATCGACCAGGCGAGCGGCCAGCGCGTCGCCGTCCACGTCGGCCATGATCAGCACATTGGCCTTGCAGCCGGGGCCGCCGGGCTCGACGCCGATCGCCGCGCCGACGAGGGAAACCTGGTCGATCATCTGCTGGGCATATTTGGGCGCAAGATTGTAGACACCCACGCACACGGTATCGCCCCACCGCGCCATGTTGGTTCCGTCCGGCGTGACGCCAACTTCCGCCACGAAATCACGCACGGCGTCTTCGGCACTCTTGCCCTGGACAACGACCTTGTCGTCGGCGGCTGGTTGCCCCTGCTGAGCGGTCGCCGGGGAGACCGCGAAGGCGGCGATGAGCGCTGCGAGAACAGCGGTGTTGCGGATCATGGGGCAGCCTCCGGAGGTGTTTCAGGTTAGGCGGAAAGGTGGTGCCTGTCGATCAGCGCAGATCCACGCAAATCGGCGGAATTTTGCCAGTGGAACAAGACTCTCGGGCGACCCGCCGGTCTGAAACGGGCACGGCTGCCCGGCGGGCCGAAGTTCGCTGATCGGGGTTGGGGAGTGCGATCCTGACCGCGGCTGAAACACATCCGGACACGTCCCGGTTGAACTCCATTGCAGACCGGTAATCAGATAGTGGACTATTGATTGCAAGGCCACATCGCGGATTGCTCTTGGGCGCTTCGGCGCGCGAGCGCGCTTTACGTGCGCTATATTAGGTTGGGACGAGGGATGGCTAAGCCAGGGTTCAGGGAATGGATCGCGGCAGGTGCGGCGATCGCTGATGGCGGTCTGATGCGCTATGACTCGCGCCTCAAGTTCACGCAGAAATTCGAGACCCGCTTTGCCGACATGATCGGCGCCAAGCGCGCGCTCGCGGTCAACAATGGGACGGCGGCGCTGTCGACTGCGCTGGCTGCGGCGGGCATCGGGCCGGGCGACGAAGTGCTGGTGCCGGCCTACACATGGATGGCGACGCCCGCCGCGCCCGTGCTGGCAGGCGCTGTCCCGGTTCTGGTCGATATCGATGAGAGCCTCACGATCGATCCGGCCGATATCGAGCGCAAGATCACGCCGTACACCAAGGCGATCATTCCGGTGCACATGGTGAATGCGCCAGCGAACATGGATGCGATCATGGCGATCGCGCGCCGGCGCGGTCTGCTTGTGATCGAGGACGCCTGCCAGGCGGTCGGCGTGCAGTATGGCGACAGGTATTGCGGCTCCATCGGCCACATGGGCGCGTTCAGCTTCAACCGCTACAAGAACATGAGCATCGGCGAGGGTGGCGCGGTGTGCACCAGCGAGCCGCGGCTTTATGATCGCGCGCTCAATTTCCATGACCTCGGCGTGTGGGCGCGTGACCTCGGCACGGACGCGACGAACGAGCCTGTGTTCGTCGGCGGCAACCTGCGCGTCACGGAAATCCAGACCGCCATGCTCAACGTGCAATTGTCGAAGCTGAAGCGGTCGCTGGCGAACTGGAAGGCGCGCCGGAAAGCGATGGCCGAAGAGATCGAGCGGGCGGGCAACCTGCGCATCTCGCCGCATCATTCTCCCGACAATGCTGTGACGCTGACGGTGATCTTTGATCGCGAAAGCGAAGCGGAGGCCTTTGCACAGCAGCGCGGCGTCACGCGCGTGTTCGACAACTCCAAGCACGTCTACACCAACTGGCGCGCGATCATGGAGAAGCGCACGGCGCATCCGAAATTCAATCCGTGGGCGTGGGCGAACCGCGAGATCTCCTACACGACGGACATGTGCGCGCGGACGCTGGATATCTTGCGGCGCACCTGCCGCATCGGGCTGGGCGAGCGCTGGCCGGTTCCTGTGATGCGGTATGCCGCGCGTCGGCTGGCGGCCAGCGGGCAACGGATGCCGGCCGCGGCGGCGACGAGCGAGCAGGTTGTGGGAGCCGCCGGCAGAGCGGCGTAGGGGGGGATACGAGGGATGATTGCGACCGAAGTAGTTAAAGGCGCCATCAGCGCGACGTCAGTTGATCTGGCCCGCGGCCGGAGGACGTTCGACGCCATCGTCGTCGGCGCCGGCGCAGCTGGTGGCGTTGCCGCGATGTCGCTGACCCAGAGTGGCTTGCGCGTGCTGGTTCTTGATGCGGGATGGACCCGTGCGTTCCACGAAGCCGTCTATGGCAAGACGGTTGCGAGCGTGGTGCCGCGCGTCGCGGATCCGCGCTGGTACAGGGTGCTGCCGCCGCTTGCGATCAGCTATGGGCGTCGCGCGCTGAAGCTTGCAGGCAAGGTGCGTCAGCCGGTCCAGACACGCTGCTTCGCGTGGGAAATGGCGCCGGAATCCTTCGTGGATGATCGGCATACGCCGTACGAGACGCCAGCCGATGGACAGTTTGACTGGTTTCGCGTTCGCCAGCTTGGGGGTCGCATGGTGGTCCCGGGTCACGGCCGCCAGTACTACAGACTTTCGGACACAGATTTCGCAGGCGAAACTGCTGCAGCATCGCCTTGGCCGGTCTCTTCGGGCGACATGGATGCATGGTATGATCGCGTCGAGCGCGCACTTGGGCTTGAAGGTTGCGGCAATGCGCATCCTCACCAGCCGGCCAGCCGCCTCGCGCATGTGCGCACACCTTCGCCTGCCGAAGCGGAATTGTCGGGCCTCGTCGAGCAGCGCTGGCCGGGTTCGGCGCCGATCCTTGGCTGTCACGCGCCGCCACTGGACGGGTTGCACGCGGCCGCTGGAACGGGCCGACTGTCGCTTCGCCGCGGGGCTGTTGTTCGCCGTGTGAACGTCGACAGCACCGGCAGGGCAAGCGGCGTCACCTGGTACGACAGGGAAGATCGCCAGGAGTACGCGGCCGAGGCGCCAGTTGTGTTTCTCTGCGCATCAGCGCTCGAGAGTACGCGTATCCTGATGACCTCGCGCTCGAAGTACGCGCCGGAGGGCATCGGCGCTGCGTCCGGCGTGCTCGGACAGGGGCTGATGGACCATGTGCTGGTGAACGGCGAGGGCGTCGGCGGAGCCATTCCGGGCGAAGTTGCCGAACTCGCGCCGGGGCATTGCGTTTATCTGCCAAGGTTCGACCTGCAGAGTCGCGCCCATGACGCGGCTGAGCCGGCGCGTCCGTTTGGCGTGCAGCTCTACCGTACGTCGCTGGGTCCTGACCGGTCGCTGTTCCGCGCGGTCACGTTTGGAGAGATGACGCCGCGGCCCGAAAATCGGGTGAGCCTCAATCCGGATCGCACGGATGCCTGGGGTGCGCCTGTGCTGCGCGTCGAGTGCACGCACGATGCGGCCGAAGTCGCGCTGGCCGGACTCCAGGCGGACGCGATCCGCGAGATCGCAGATGCGGCCGGCGTGAAGCTCAATCGGCTGGACGATCGTCCCGCTCGTCCAGGAACGGCCATGCATGAGTGCGGCACGGCGCGGATGGGTACATCGCCAAAGTCTTCCGTGCTCGACCCGAACAACCAGGCCTGGGACGCGCCCGGCCTTTATGTGACCGATGCGGCGAGCTTCCCTTCGCAGGGTAGCCAGAACCCCACGCTTACCATCATGGCGCTTACGATGCGGGCCTGTGCGCATGCTGCGCGTTCGGCGACGAAGGTGACTTCGGAGGCAGCGTCGGTGGTGGCGGGGCTGCTGGTCGCGGCGATGATGTTCTTCATGCCGGAAATGACCCCGTCCCAATCATCGGAATTCGCAGAGTCGGGCATCGAAGGGTCGCAACCGCGCCGGGGCTCCGAGGGTGGAAAGACCGCTCACGCCAGGCATGCGGTCAGGCGGCGAACTGGGGCGAGCCGGACTCGCACGCCGTCGATCCACGGGAAGCCCACGGGAACTGCAGGCACGCGATACGGCGAGCACGATCTCAATGCTTGGCTGGCGTTGGGGGCGGCGAGGCCGGCAACGCTGGATCTGCCGGGGGTGAGGTGGCTACGGGTGCGGCTGGGCGCTGTTGCGGCGGCATGGGGCAGGGTCGCGCGAGACTGCGGCCTGCCGCACGGACCAAGTCCGGGCAGGGCCTGACTACACGCGCCGGACTGCAGATTGTGATGCGGGCGCCCGTCCACAGACGCCGGAATTGATCCTGGTCAAGGGGATGGCGCGGGGGTGCGCGGTCTGATGTGATGGTGTCAAGAAACACCACGGGATGAGACCAGATGAGCGTTGCCGCGAAGAAGTCGACCACGGGCTCGGAGCATTTCGACGTGCTGATCGTGGGGGCCGGGATATCGGGGGTTGGCGCGGCCTATCACCTGAAACACCAGACGCCGGGAACGACCTTCGTCGCGCTGGAGTCGCAGGACACCTTTGGCGGCACCTGGACCACACACAAATATCCCGGCATCCGCTCGGACAGCGACCTGCATACGTTTGGCTATCGCTTCAAGCCGTGGGTGGGTCCGCCCATCGCGGCGGCGTCGGAAATCCTACGCTACATGGAAGAGGTGATCGAGGAGAACGGGCTCAACCCGCATATCCGCTATGGCCACACGATCACGAAGGCGGAGTGGTCCAGCAAGGACAATCTCTGGACGATCACGGCGACACGCAAATCCGATGGCGCCACGCGGACATTCACCACCGGCTTCCTCTGGATGTGCCAGGGCTATTACCGGCATGGGCAGGGCTACACGCCCGAATGGCCGGGGATGGCCGACTTCAAGGGCCGCATCGTGCATCCGCAGACCTGGCCTGATGATCTCGACTACAAGGGCAAGCGGATGGTGGTGATCGGCTCGGGGGCTACGGCCGCGACGCTGATCCCGGCGGTGGCGAACGACACCTCGCACGTGACCATGCTGCAGCGCTCGCCGACGTATTTCATCCCGGGCCGCAATGCGATCGAAATTGCCGAACAGTTGCGCGCGCTCGATGTGGACGAGAATTGGATTCACGAGATCACGCGCCGGCAGATCCTGAAGACTCAGGACGATTTCACACGGCGTGCGCGGGAAGAGCCTGAAGCGGTGAAGGAGGAACTGCTCGCAGCGGTGAAGCTGTTCCTCGGCGAGGACTATGACATCGAGAAGCACTTCACGCCGAAGTATCGCCCGTGGCGCCAGCGCATCGCGTTCATTCCGGATGGCGACCTGTTCCAGGGCATTGCGTCGGGCAAGGCGTCTGTCGTCACCGACGAGATCGAGCGCTTCACGGAGAAGGGCATTCTCACCAAGTCTGGCCAGGAGCTGGAAGCTGACATCATCGTGACGGCGACTGGCTTCGACCTTAGCCCGCAGGGCGACATCGGCTTTGTCGTCGATGGCAAGAAGGTGGAGATGAAGGACACCGTGACCTATCGGGGCATGATGTTCACGGGCCTGCCCAACATGGTGTGGGTGTTCGGATACTTCCGCGCCAGCTGGACTCTGCGCGTCGATCTGGTGGCTGATTTCGTCTGCCGCCTGCTCAAGCACATGAAGAAGCTTGGCGTGAAGCGTGTCGACGTGGCGATCCCCGACAAGCTCAAGGACATGGAGCTGAAGAGCTGGATTGACCCGGAGGATTTCAATCCGGGCTACATCATGCGCGGGATGCACCTGCTGCCTAAGCGCGGGGCACTGCGCGACTGGCAGCATACGCAGGACTATTGGGGCGAGAAGGACGAGTTGCCGAAGATCGATCTCGACGGCGAGGAGTTCGTCTATGGCAAGGCCAAGGTGGAGGCCTAGCCCACGAACGCCTTCTCGATGACGAACTCGGCGGGGCTCGCGTTGGAGCCTTCCTTGAGGCCTGCCTTTTCGGTGAGGGCCTTGATGTCGGTGATCATGTCCATCGAGCCGCAGACCATCACGCGGTCGACGGCGGGGTCGAGCGGGGGCACGCCGAGATCGCGAAAGAGCTGGCCGTCTTCAATGCAGGTCGTGATGCGCTTCTGGTTGTGCCAGGGTTCGCGCGTGACGGTGGTGTAGTGGACGAGGCGGTGGGCGTGCTCGCCGACCAGCGGATCGTCCTTTAGCGAGGCGACGAGGTCCTGGCCGTATTTCAGTTCGCCGACTTCGCGGCAGGTGTGGGTGAGGATCACCTGCTCGAACCGCTCATAGGTGTCGGGATCGCGGATGATGGAGGCGAAGGGCGCGAGGCCGGTGCCGGTGGAGAAGCAGTACAGCCGCTTGCCCGGCGTGAGGGCGTCGTGAACCAGCGTGCCGGTGGACTTGCGACCGAGCAGAACCTTGTCGCCCGGCTGGATCAGCTGGAGCTTTGAGGTGAGCGGGCCGTCGGGAACCTTGATCGAGAAGAATTCCAGCTCCTCGTCCCAGCTCGGGCTGGCGATGGAGTAGGCGCGCAGCAGCGGCTTTCCGGTGGGGCCGGGCAGGCCGATCATGACGAACTCGCCCGAGCGGAAGCGGAAAGCGCCCGGCCGCGTGATGCGGAAGGCGAACATCCGGTCGGTGTAGTGTTTCACCGACAGGACGGTTTCCTCCGTCGGCGCGTTCGGCGATTTCGCCGTTTCGGCGGGCTTGTCGGCGGCTTGAGTCATGGTGTCTGCAGGACGTCCCGGGAGCTGGCGGACAGGCCCCCGTCCGGGACCATTCGTAGCGGTCTGGACCTAGGGGGTCGGCCCGGCAAATGCAACTAATGCCAATGTTTAGCCGCAAAAGCAGGGCGGTTCGCCAGGCGAGTTCGGCCTGCCATATTCTCGCCTGCGCCGCATTCTCTGCTGTTACGGCAATTTGATACTGTATCTACTGGAATGACCCGACTATGCCGGTTCTGTGCTCCCGCGAGGGGCCGGGAACTGACGGAGGCCTGAGAACACTTGCCACGCCTGCTCAGCATAATGCTCGGGGCCATCGCCCTGATTGCAGCGGTGGTGGGTATCCGCTCGCTGATGCCGGGGGATACGACCCCGAGCGTAACCGCCGACCGCGTGCCGACGCTGGACAAGGCGTTGCCGGAGAGCCCCCAGCAGTACAACGGAACCGTCGTCTTCGTGCGCTCCAGCGCCGTCAGCCGCACGCTGTACCTGTCGCTGGGCGGGCGCAGCGAGGCGGAAGTCGGCGAAGTCGCGTTCGGCGCGGCCGGCAAGGTCACCACCACGCCCGGCAAGGAGGGCGACACGGTCGACGCCGGCGAGCTGCTCTGCGGGCTCGATGTTGATGGCGCGGGCGCCAAGGTGCGCCAGGCGGAGGCAGCGGCTTCCCGCAAGCGCGAGGCGTTCAACAGCGCGCAGCAGCGCTTCGCCAATGGCTGGGTTTCCGAGGCGTGGGTGAAGACGGCGCGCGCCGAGCTGGACGAGGCGCAGGCCGCGCTGGAAGTTGCGCGCACAGAGTTCAACCGGATGCAGGCCGTGGCCCCGTTCAAGGGCGTGCTGGAGAAGCGCGTTGCGACCAGCGGCCAGTTCGTCAGCCTTGGCACGCCATGCGGAACGGTCGTGCGTCTCGATCCGATCAATTTCATCGCCGGCGCCAATGAGCGGCAGGCGGCCCAGATCGTGCCGAACGCGTCTGCCAAGGTTCGCCTGCCGGATGGTTCGGAAATCTCCGGCGCGGTGACCTATGTCTCGCGCGTGGCAGATCCGCGTTCGCGCAATTTCCTGATCAAGGTCGCGACTCCCAATCCGGGGAACCGGATTCCCGTTGGTCGCACGGCGGAGATCAAGATCGATATCGGCCCAGGCAAGGCGCACCGCGTCAATCCGAAGCTGATGACAACGGACGAGCAGGGACGCATCGGCATCCGCTATCTCGACGCCGGCGGCGTGGTGAGCTTTGCGCCTGCCGACATCGTGGACGAGAGCGAGGACGGCGCCTGGGTCACCGGCCTGCCGGATGAGGCGCAGCTGGTGGCCGAGGGCCAGGAAAGCGTGCGGCCGGGAATGCGCGTGACGCCTGTGATCCGCGAGGAAGAGGCGCCCGCCGGCGGCGGTTGAGCCGTCTCAGGGCTCGCGCTTGCCGACAAACGAGGCCTCGAACTCCGCCGTGCGTTCGGCCGGTTGATAGCCTGAGGCGAGATAGAGCTTCAGCTTGCGCATGCGCGTCGGCCCGATCGGGATTTCGAGATATCCCAGCTCCTCGATGCTGGTGAAATCCTCGCGGATGATGGGACGCAGGCCTTCATTGCTGCTGACGATCATCAGGCGCGTGTCATCGCCGGCTTGCAGCGGGCCGGCCTCTTCGGCGTGGCTGTGGGGCGTTGTGCCGCGCTGCCATTGCCTGACCGGCAGCATCTCGACACCACGTCCGTAGTAATCGATGGCGTGCCAGAGTTCGCGGTCATCGGTCATGATCGCGCTGGCGTTGATGCCGTTGGCGCGCGCGGAGACTTCCGCCACGGTCTGCTTCCAGCCCCGCACGCCCTTCATGGCGTTGGAGGCGCCGGTTGCATCGGCCAGCGAGGGCAGAACCCACATCACGCTGAAGAGGACGCCGATGAACACGTTGAGGGCGATGCCGCCCTTGATGAAGGGGCCGACCTTCAGCCGTCCTGAGGGGCGGCCGAACACGCGGTCGATCCAGCAGGCAACCAGCACGCAGGCGCCGGGATAGGCGCTGGCGGCCCAGTTGGCGTGCGCGCGGGAGAGAATTTCCTGGCCCATGATGACCAGCAGCGGCGGGGCCACGAAGCAGACCAGCCAGAATTCACGTGTTGATGTCCACTTGTCCTTGCGGCCGACGACGAACGCAAAGCCTGCGAGCAGGAGGAGCAGGAGTACGGGGCCGAACACCGCGCTCTGGTCCGCCAGGAAGTCGAGTGCGTTGAGCGGGTTCGGGTTGGCGCCGGCGAGGTTGGCGTTGTCGGCCGTGTGGCCGACGGTCGCGAAGTCGTTGGCGGCGTTCCACCAGAGATTGGGTCCGAGAACGGCGAGCGAGGCGATCACCAGTGCGCCGCCTGCTGGCGAGAGCAGGGCCTTGCGCATGTCACGGTCAAGCAGGGCCGCGAGGGCGGCGCCGCCATAGAGGTAGAGCGCGGCATACTTGCCGAGCATGGCAAGGCCGATGCAGGCGCCGGCAAGGATCGCGTTCCGGTATCCGGGCGACTCGCGAAAGCACCACAGGAAGTAGAGCGCCGCGGCGGAGGCGGGCAGAAGCACGGCGTCGGTCGACATGATGGCGGACGAGAGGAAGATGCCGGGCATCAGCAGATAGATCGCCGCCGCCCAGGCGCCGATGCGATTGTCGAACGCCTTGCGCCCGAGCAGGAAGAGGAAGAACGCGGCGACGCCGTGCAGGACAGGCGACAGGAAACGGATCGCCCACTCGCTGTCGCCGAACACGGCGGTGGAGGCGGCGATGGCCCAGGCGATCATCGGCGGCTTGGAGTAGTATCCGAAGTCCAGCGTGCGCGACCAACGCCAGTACTGGGCCTCGTCCGGCCCGATTTCGAGCGGCGTTGCGATCACCATCCCAACGCGAATCGCGACAAGGACCCCGATCGCGAGCAGGGCGCAGCCCACGGGATTGGCGCGCCAGAAATTCTTCAGTGCATTCATCGAGGCGTGTTTCCCGCAAGGCTGCCGGGGACCCTACAGGCGCCCGGCAGAGGGCAGAAGCCGATTCCTTGGGTAGGGGAGGCCCCCAAAAGGCGCCGTCGCGGTTCCCTGCGTCAGCCCGTGGCGCCGAGGCCACAACGGTCGCGTAAAAGTGGACTCATTCCGGGCTCCGCAGCCTGAAAGTGAGGCGCATCACAACCCCTGTCGGGGGTGTTGCCAACCCGCATCGCGGCCGGCCCCGCTTCCGTCCACGGCAAGGAGGGTGCGGACGGCCAATGCCGCAGTGCGGAAATTTTCCTAACTATCAAGGCCGCATCGCGCAAAGCCTTCATCCACAGGCTGTGCACGGCCTCTCACGCCTGTCGCGCTTCGCTCAAGTCGCGCACGAAACATGCGCAAAACGTCGCACGAAGTGGGTGGCGACCCCGTCAATAAACATTCATACGCCGGTCATTGAGCGCCTGCGGTCGACAGGCTATCGGCGCGATAGAAATCGGAAGCGGTAGAGTCGCCGTCTTCCAGGTGGTCGAGGGGTGACAATGATCAACTTCAAGAGACTGGCCGGCGGTGTTGCGTTTGTTGCGCTTTCCGCGGCCCTGACGCCGAGCGCTGTTGCGCAGGTTACGACCTCGGGCGCCCGAGGAACCGTGTCGGATGCCGCTGGCGCGCCTGTCGGCGACGCCACCATCACCATCCAGGACACGCGCACCGGCCTGACCCGCTCGGTGCTGTCGACGCCGGAAGGTTCGTTCGACATCCGCGGCCTCAACCCCGGCGGCCCGTACAACATCACCGTCTCAAAGGACGGCCAGCAGCCGACCCAAGTCACCGACGTTTTCCTCTCGCTCGGCTCGACGACCGACGTAAATCTCGCCTTCAGCGGTTCAGATCTCCGCGACGTGGTTGTGATCACGGCGTCTCAGGCCGGCGCTGCGCCGATCGCCATCGGCCCGGCTTCGGTGTTCTCGGCTGAAGACCTTGCCGAGAAGCCCGCGATCAACCGCGATATCAAGGACATCATCCGCAACGACCCGCGCATCTATCTCGACCAGACGGCTGGTGGCCCGGTCGGCACGGACGGCGTGCAGTGCGCCGGCGCTTCGCCGCGCTTCAACTCGGTGACGGTCGACGGCATCGGTCTCAACGATGGTTTCGGCCTCAACAACAACGGCTACCCGACGGAGCGCCTGCCGTTCCCGTTCGACGCCATCAACCAGGTCTCGGTTGAACTAGCGCCGTTCGACCCGCAATACGGCGGCTTCACGGGCTGCACGATCAACATGGTCTCGAAGTCGGGCACGAACGACTTCACCGGCTCGGTGTTCTTCGACTTCACCAACAACGACATGCGCGGCGACACGATTGAAGGCCGCTCGGTGTTCGTCCCCGAGTTCGAAGAGAAGCGTTACGGCGCAACCTTCGGCGGCCCGATCATCGAAGACACGCTGTTCTTCTTCGCCGCCTACGAGCGTTTCGAAGGCGTGAACCTGTATGGCCGCGGCCCGGTCGGCTCCGGCGCGACGACAGAAGTCACGGGCTTCACCCAGGCTGAATACCAGCAGATCATCGACATCGCGAACAATGTCTACGGCATCTCGGACCTCGGCGGCCAGCCGATCTCCGATCCGTCGATCGACGAGAAATACCTCGCCCGCATCGACTGGAATATCAATGACCGTCACCGCGCGGCGCTGACCTACAACTACAACAAGGGCCTGAACCTCACCGAATCCGACACCGGCTCGTCGAACTTCGAATACGGTAATCACCTTTATGACCGCGGCGCCGAACTGAAGGCCTACTCGGCCCAGTTCTACTCCGACTGGACCGACGAACTCTCGACGGCTCTGCGCATCTCCTACAACGATGTGAACGCCACGGCTCTGTGCCGCGACGGCGCGATCATCGGCGAAGTCCGCGTCATCGTCGATCCGGGCCGGAACGCCTACTTCGGCTGCGACGACAGCCGTCACTTCAACGACCTCGACTACACAGTGCTCACCATCAAGGCGAGCGCCAACTACCAGCTCGGCGAACACACGCTGGGCTTCGGCGCCGAACGCCAGACCTACGACATCTTCAACGCTTTCACGCAGCACGTTGAGGGCGAGTTCGTGTTCAACTCGATCGCGGACTTCCAGGCTGGACTGCCCAACCAGGTGTTCTACGGAAACGCCGCTGGCACCAACAATCCGGACGATACGGCCGCGACGTTCAAGTACGACATCAACACGGTCTATGTTCAGGATGAGTTTGCGATCGGCGACTCGGCCGACGTCACGCTGGGCCTGCGCTATGACTGGTACACCAACGAAGACTCGCCGCGCGCGAACAACTTCTTCCTCGCCCGCAACGGGTTCCTCAACAATGAGAACCTCGACGGGAAGGGCATCCTGCAGCCGCGCTTCGGCTTCAACTGGGATGTGATGGACCGCCTGTCTCTGCGCGGCGGCGCCGGCCTCTTCTCGGGCGGCAACCCGAACGTGTGGGTCTCCAACTCGTACTCGAACGACGGCATCACCGCTGTTCAGCTGCAGTACGGCCCCGGCGCGCTGCCGGGCATGCCGCTGGGTTGGAACCTGCTGACCAACCCGAACGGACAGTCCGAACGTCCCGGCGGTCAAGCGGTGAACCCCAACAACGCGCTGTGGGGCATCCCGCAGCCGATGATCGACAACGTTGGCACGCAGGCGCCGAACTCGGCGGTTGCCGCGATCGACCCGGACTTCCAGCCTGCTTCGGAATGGAAGTTCTCGCTCGGCGCCACCTACGAGCTCGATGCTGCGATGATCGGCCTGCCGTTCCTCGGCGACGGTTACCGGATCGACGCGGACTACATCCGCGCCGCCACCAACAACGCCTCGACCATCGTCAACACTGGTCTCATCCGCGTCGGCACCGCGCCGGACGGCTCGCCGCTCTACAAGCGCGCTGACCGCTCGGATCCGGATTGCCTCAACCCGGCGACGGCGCCGACGGCCGCCTGCGCCACGCGCACGGCCGACGACCTGCTGCTCACGAATGCGGGCCAGGGCGGACAGACCGACGTCTACTCGATCGCGCTCTCCAACAGCATCGATGACTGGGGTATCGACTGGTCGGTCGCCTACGCCCACATCAACGCCAAGGACACGCGCTCGATGACTTCGTCGGTCGCTGGTTCGAACTTCGGTTCGATCGCGGTCAGCGACATCAACAACCCGGAACAGGCGAAATCGAACTTCCTGATCCCGAACCGCTTCACCACGAACATCACGTGGGAGAACGAGTGGTTTGACGACTTCAAGACGCGCATCTCGCTGTTCGGCGAACACTACCAGTCGCGCCCGTACTCCTACACCTTCGCGGGCGGCGGCACGGTCGACACCTGGGGCGACAACAACGAGGGCCTGCACCTCCTGTACGTCCCGACTGGTCCGACCGATCCGAACGTCGTGTTCTGCTCGAACGCGAACGCCGCGGACAACACGCTCTGCGGCGGCGCGGCGACAAACTTCAACACGACCGACTTCTTCAACTGGGCTGACTCGGTTGGCCTGACGCGCGGCGCCCAGACCGAGCGCAACGCCTTCGAAGGCGGCTGGAACAACAAGTTCGATCTCAAGATCGAGCAGGAGTTCCCCACCGGCTTCGGCAAGGGTTCGGCGTTCCTGGTCGTCGAGAACCTCGGCAACCTGCTGAACGACGAGTGGGGCGTGATCTATGAAACCCCGTTCCCGCAGCGTGTGGGCGTGGTTGAGATCGATCGCGACGCCGCGACCAACCGCTTCATCTACCGCCGCCTCGCTTCGCCGAACATCGATGATCCGGTGGATGGCGTCTCGTTCTGGACCGTGAAGGTCGGCGCTAGCTGGGGCTTCTAGTTTCAGTCGAGTAGCGTCTGAGTGTGAAGGGGCGGTCCATCGGGCCGCCTCTTTTCATTTGGGCCTCTTCTCTGGCGGCGCGGAAGGGCCATATGCGCTCGCTTGCGTCCGGGTCTTGTACCCCGGCGTGCAGGTGCTAGAGCGCAGGACCATGAGCGACATCATCCTTCATCCTCCCGCCGAATGGGCGCCGCACAGCGCGATCTGGACCGCCTGGCCGGCCGACGAGGAGCTGTGGCTGGAGAATCTTGGCCCCGCGCAGGCGGAGGTCGCCGCCATGGTAAAGGCTCTGGCCGCGCCGGGCGCGGACGGCCGCCCGGGCGACCGGATGAAGGTGCTGGTCAATGGCCCGACGGCGATGCTGTCGGCGCACAAGGCCATTGGCGAGGTCGCGGAGCTGGTCGACGCCCAGTACGGCGACATCTGGCTACGCGACACCGGCCCGATCTTCTACTCGGCGAACCGCTGCGCGCTGTTCACTTTCAACGGCTGGGGCGGCAAGTACGTCCTCGAGCATGACGACACGGTTGGTGCGTTCGTGGCGATCGAAGCCGGAGCGGATGCGACCCGTTGGGATCGCGTGCTGGAAGGCGGCGCGATCGACTGGGACGGGGAGGGTACGATCCTCACCACGCGCGAGTGCCTGCTCAACCCGAACCGCAATCCGCTGATGTCGTTCGAGGATGTGCGCGGGCTGCTGGGCGATGCTCTGGGTGGGCGGGCCGTGATCTGGATCGAGCGCGGTCTGCTCAACGATCACACCGACGGCCATGTCGACAACATCGCGCGCTTCCTTGCGCCGGGCGTGGTCGCCTGCCAGGCGCCGGCCGACGCGGACGATCCGAACACAGAGCGGCTGAACGAGATCGCCGACTTCCTGAAGACGCAACGGGATGCGCGGGGGCGCATGCTGCAGGTCGTGCGTATTCCATCGCCGGGCCGCGTCGAGAACGAGGATGGCGACATCGTGCCCGCCAGCCACATGAACTTCCTGATCGGCAATGCGACCGTCGTGGTGCCGACCTATGGAACGGCGACCGCACAGGCCGCAGTCGATGCGCTGAAGCCCTTCTTCCCGGGTCGCAATGTCGTCGGCCTGCCGTCGCGCCATATCCTGTCGGGCGGCGGTTCTTTCCACTGCATTACGCAGCAACAGCCGGAATAGGAGGCGATCATGGCGCGCAAGATCACCCTCGCGGTTCTGCAGTCGGCGCTCACCGACGACGCGGACAAGAACATCAAGCGCATCAGCGATCTGGTGCGCGAAGCCGCGTCGAAGGGCGCGAACGTCATCCTGCCGTCGGAGCTGTTTGAAGGGCACTACTTCTGCACCTCGCAGGAAGAGGGCAATTTCGCTCGCGCCTATGCCTGGCGCGAAAGTCCCGCCGTGAAGGCGATGGCGAAACTGGCGGCTGAGCTGAATGTCGTGATCCCGGTCTCGATCTTCGAGAAGGCGGGGCCGGCCTACTTCAATACCGTCGTGATGATCGACGCCGATGGCTCGCTGATGGGCATCTATCGCAAGTCGCATATCCCCGACGGGCCGGGCTATCAGGAGAAGTACTATTTCCGTCCGGGCGACACCGGCTTCCGTGTCTGGGACACGAAGCACGGCCGCATCGGCGTCGGCATCTGCTGGGACCAGTGGTATCCCGAATGCGCGCGCGCAATGGTGCTGCGGGGCGCAGACGTGCTGCTCTACCCGACGGCCATCGGCACGGAGCCGCATGACGCAAGCCTCGACACGGCCGCGCGCTGGCGCCGCGCGATGCTGGGCCACGCGGTGTCCAACGTCACGCCGGTCGCCGCCGCCAACCGCGTCGGCAATGAGAACGGCCAGCAGTTCTACGGCACGTCGTTCATCTCCGACCATACTGGCGAAATCCTCGGCGACCTCGATCGCAAGGAAGAGGGCGTTGTCGTCGCCACCATCGACATGGATGTGGTCGATCGCGCACGCGCCGCTTGGGGGTTCTTCCGCGACCGGCGGACGGACCTCTACGGTCCGCTGGTCAATCCGTTGAGCGAGAAGGGCTGAGCCCCGGCCATGACCCGCGCGCTTGTCTTTGACTCTGGCGTCGGCGGGCTCACCATTGCGGATGCGCTGCGCAAGGCGGCGCCGGACTGGATCGTCGACTATGCGGCTGACTCAGGCTTCTTTCCCTATGGCGTGAAGACGGACGAGGAATTGCGTGCGCGCCTGCCGTCGCTGTGCGCCACGCTGGTGGATGTCGCCAAGCCCCACGTGCTGGTCATCGCGTGCAACACGGCCTCCACGCTTTCGTTGGCGGATATCCGCGCGCACGTCAAAGTGCCCGTTGTCGGCACGGTGCCCGCGATCAAGCCCGCGGCGGAGCAGACGAAAACCGGCGTGATCGGAATCCTTGCAACGCCGGGAACGGTGCGGCGCGCTTATCTCGATGATCTCGAGCGGAAGTATGCGACTGGCAAGATTGTGATCCGGCGCGGGTCGGCTGGCCTCGTCGACATTGCCGAGCGCGCGGTGCGCGGCCAGCCGATCGATCAGGAGCAGGTGGCGTATGCCGTGAAGCCGCTGTTCGATCCGCCGGATGGGCCGAACATCGACATCGTCGTTCTGGCGTGCACGCACTTTCCCCTGATCCGGGATGCCATCGCCGAGGCTTGCCCGCCGGGAGTACGGTTGATCGACACCGGCGAGGCCGTGGCGCGGCAGGCGGTTCGGGTTGTTGCGCCGACGCAGTCGACGGGGGAGGCGGTTGCCTATGTAACGGGCGGCGCCGCCAACAAGGCTGCGATGCAGCCGGCTTTTGCGCGTTTCGGGTATCACACAATCGAAGTCATTGACGTGTAGGGCCGGGGCGCCGCTCTAATTGGGAGTGGGAGCGCCGAGATGGCCCAGGCACGCAAGACAGAGACAAAGCTGATCAACCTCGCCCTGCAGGGCGGCGGATCACATGGCGCGTTCTCGTGGGGCGTGCTGGATCGCCTGCTGGAAGATCCGCGCGTCGAGATCGAGGGCATCACGGGCGCGTCGGCCGGCGCGATGAATGCGGTGGCGCTGGCGGCCGGCTTTGCCGACGGAGATCGCGAGGAAGCGCGCGCTTCGTTGCGACGCTTCTGGACCGGCGTGTTGAAAGAGGCGCGGGACAGCCCTCTGCGCCGCTCGCCGATCGAAGCCATGCTGGGCGGATGGAATCTCGACACATCGCCGCTGTTCGTGATGTTCGATCTCGTGACGCGTATTGCGAGCCCCTATGACTTCAACCCGCTGAATGCCAATCCGCTGAAGGACCTTGTGGTCCAGCTGGTCGATTTCGATCGCGTGCGGAAGTCGAAGGTGAAGGTCTACATCTCGGCGACCAATGTGGAGACCGGCCGCGCGAAGGTGTGGGACAAGCGCGCGATGACGGTTGACCATGTGATGGCGTCCGCCTGCCTGCCGTGGCTGTTCCAGGCTGTCGAGATTGATGGCGTGCCCTACTGGGATGGTGGCTTCACGGGCAACCCTGCGCTGTGGCCCTTGTTCGACAACTGCGCGTCCGACGACGTCGTGCTGGTGCAGATCAACCCGATCCGCAGGCCGGGTGCGCCGAAGACGGCGCGCGACATCATCAACCGCGTCAACGAAATCACATTCAACGCGGCGCTGCTGCACGACCTGCGCTCGGTCGACTTCGTCACGCGCCTGATCGAAGCCGGCAGGCTGGATGGAACGGATTATCGCAAGATCCTGATGCATGCGATTGCCGATGAGGCTTCGCTCGCGGAACTCGGCGCCTCGTCGAAGTTCAACGTCGAGCCTGATTTCATCGACATGCTGTTCGAGAAGGGGCGCGATGCGGCCGAGATATGGCTGCGCACCAGCTTCCGGCATGTCGGCCAGTGCTCCACCATCGATCTCCGCAAGATGTTCCAGGGCGAGGACGATGCGCTTGATGGGGGTCAATTGAAGCCGCAGCGCCGGAAGCCTCGAGCTGCTGAATAGGGGCCGCCGAATAGGCGCTTGACCCCGCCAATCCCGACTGTTGATGTTCTCGCCAACAAGAAGACGACCGGGAGGATGAGGATGCAGGAACAACGCGGAATGCGCGGGGCAGCTGTAGCAGTTGTCGCGCTGATGCTGTCGGGCTGTGTGGCCGCCCCGCAGGACGCCGAACAGGCGGGCGACTTCTGGTCCTGTCCGGATGCCTATGAGGTGAAGGAAGGGCTCAACACGAACTTCCCGTCCGGCGGCATGATGCGCGCCTTTATCGTGGTGCCCCCGAAGAACGCCACGGGCCCCGCGCCGGTATGGGTGCCGACGTCGGGCACGGTTGAATCCGCCAACGCCAACCTGTTTGTCGAGCGCTCGGGGAACAACGCCAAGCTGGCCGAGCATGGGATCATGGTGATCGGTCCGGTGCGGCAGTGCGCGGATCAGAACCCCGACATCGGATTCAAGGAATGTGATGGCCCCGGTTCCAATGGCTGGAACTGGAAGCCGTGGAATGACGGCCGCGCCGCCAATGCGGAAGGGGAGAAGTGGAAGACCGACGCAGGCCCGGACTCCCAGTTCTTCGAGGACATGGTCCGCTGCGTCGGCACGAAGTACCAGCTGGATGCAAAGCGCCTCTACACTGGTGGCATCTCCGCCGGCGGCACGCTGACCAACCGTGTTCTCACCTACAATTCGGACTTCTGGGCAGGCGGCATGCCGTTGTCCGGGGAGTGGTACGTCACCAAGGATGACGGCTCGCCGCTGGCCTTCAAGGATGCGGTCGAGGCGGTGCGCGCTGCGCCTACGAAAATTCACCAGGGCCGTATCGCGCCGCATCCGCTTCCGGCGAAGCTCGACTCCCTGGTTGTCATCACGATGTGGGGCGGCGCGCCGGACACCTATGATTGTGGACCGCCTCTCGGCTTCTGCGCGGACTACCGTCCATCGACGCAGGCGGGAGCGAACTATTTCAGCTCGCTTCCCAACGTCGTGCATGTCGCGTGTTCGGGCACGCATGGCCATCGCTGGCCGTCGGTGAATCGCGACGCTTTCAATCTATGGGCGCTGCAGACCATGGCGTCGCATCCCAAGGGAACCGACCCGAAAGCCTTCAAGCTGACGCCGCCGCCGGAGGGCTATACCTGCCGCATCGGGACCTACACCGACCACTATTGAGAGCGGCTAGAGGAACTCGATCTCTCGGGGATCGCCGCCCTCCCACGCGCGCTGCACTTCGGCGGCGAGGAAGAGGCCGCCGATTGCGAGCACGGACAGGCCGTCGCGCGCCGCCCTTTCGCGGGCGAGGCGCGCAGCCTCTGCGGTATCGGTAGCGATCGTGATGTCGGTCGCCTGTGCGCGGAAGATCGGCTCGAACTGCGCCACCTCGGCCCCCGCCTTGAAGGCGCGCGTCAGGATGAAATGATCGAAGCGCGCGGCGACGGTGCGCGAGATGGCGGCGACTTCCTTGCTGCCGGAGACGCCGAAGACGACCAGCGTCTTCTCGCGGGGCATGAACTCCTGGAAGGTTCGCGTGACGGCTTCGAGCGCGCAGGGCGTATGGCCGACGTCGATCCACAGTTCGGGGTTCTCGGCGACCTTCTGTAGGCGCCCCGGCCATGTTGTCTGCCGCAGCGCGCCGAGCATGGTGATGTGCCGCTCGGCATTCTCTTCGGGCTTGAGGCCGAGCCATACCTCAGCCGCGCGCAGCGCCGTGACGGCGTTGTCGACCTGGTGCCGGCCCGCGAGTTTCAGCTTCACCAGATGATCTGCTTCGGGCGTCGTGGCGGTGAAGCCGTAGGTGAAGCGCGCGCCCTTGGGATGGTTGGTGACGGGACCGAGGCGGCGGCTCGTCAATGCCGGCAGCGTCGCCTTGCCTGAGAGCCCTGCGAAGGCAGCGATGCGTGTCGCCAGCTTTTCGGGGATCGACGGCGAGAGGATGACGCAACCACCGGGCGCCACTGCATCGATCTTGTCGTAGGCGATAAGTTCTTCGGTCGAGCCCAGCAATTCGGTGTGCTCAAGCTCGATCGAGGTCAGCACCGAGACGCTGGCGCGGACCGCGCGCACGGGATCATAGCGGCCGCCTATGCCTGCTTCCCAGACGATGGCGTCTGGCCGCTCGTCCTGGAACCAGAGCAGGGCGGTGAGGAACAGGAACTCGAACGCCCCGATGCGGTCATCCTCCGGACGCGACTGGTTGAAAGCGAGGACAGTGGCGCTGTGGCGCTCGAATGCATCAGCGGGGATCAGGTCGGCGCCGATGGTGAAACGTTCACGCACATCGAACAGGTGGGGAGACGTGAAACAGCCGACGCGCAGTCCCGCCGCCTCGATGGCCGACATGATGAAGCGCGCGGTCGAGCCCTTGCCATTCGTGCCGGTGACCACGACCGACTTGCGCGCGAGAGCTGCGCGGTCGATCCGATGCGCCTGCATGAACTGCTCCATGCGGTGCAGGCCGATGCCGTTTCCGAATTTTGGCAGGCCGAACATCAGCTACGCACCATCAGCCACACGGGGGAATTCAGCTTAGGCACTCTTCGTACATCGACGCCCACATTGCACGGATGAGATCGTCGCGCCCTGCAAGTTCGAGTGTGCGCAGGCCGGGATTGCCGTTCACCTCGATGATCACAGGATCGGAGGAATCGCCGGCGCTGGAAAGGTCAAACAGGTCGACCGCACCGATTCTGAGGCTCAGCGCCTCAACCGCCGACAGCGCCAGCGCGGCAAGAGGCGGCGGCGCCTGTTCGGAGACTGTCTCGATGCCGCCGGCGGCAGACAGGTTTCGGCGGCCGGGGAGGGCGATGCGCTCGCCTGGAGCGGGGACGTAGTCAGGCCGATGGCTGGTGATGGCGGCGGCTGAAACGCCGGGCGCGGCGTTGCGGTCCAGTGCTGCGGCGAGAGCTGCGATGCTTGTGCGCCCGTCACCAATGATTTCGGGGCTGGCCTTTACGGCGTGGAAGACGACCCGGCCGTCCTTCACCAGAATGCGATGCTCCGTGCCGTGGACAAGCGGCTCGACGAGGAAGCTCTCGTGATGTGGGGCAAGGCGTGCGGCGTAGGCGTGCATGGCTGCCTCGTCCGGAATGATCTCGGCGAAGTCACCGCGCGAGCCTGCGTTGGGCTTGCAGAACACCGGAAAGCCCAGTCGGGCTGCGAAGGCAGCCGCGTCTGCAACCTCCCGTCCCGTGTCACGCAAGGCCGCGCGCAGCGTGTGGGCGAAGAACAGGCCGCCGGAGATCACGGGAAGACCTGCGGCGGACAGCACCGACTTGGTGTGCGACTTGTCGCGCGAGATTGTGTAGGCGACTGCGCTGTTGATCGGATAGGCGCAAACACTGCCGCCGCCGCCCAGCACGAAGCGGTTGCCGCGCGAAACGCGCCAGAGATAGCCGCGGCCCCCGTCGATGTCCTCGAACGTCGCGCCGATGGCGGCGGCGGCCTCGCGCGCATAGCGGGTGAATTCAGGAATCGACATCAGGCGCCCGGCTTTGACTCAACGCCGGGCGAATACACGCTTGTGCCCCGATAGGCAAAACGCGGTTACCAGATGCGGACGCGCTGGGCGGGGGAGAGATACAGCCGGTCGCCGGGCTTCACGTCGAAGGCCGCATACCAGGCATCCATGTTCCGCACGACGCCATTGACCCGATAGCGGCTGGGTGAGTGGCTGTCGCCCTCCAGCATGGCGCGGGCGATCTCCTCGCGCACCTTGTCGCGATAGGTCGAGGCATAGGCCGTGAAGAAGCGCTGGTCGCCCGTGAGGCCGCCGATCACTGGCGCTTCCTTGCCGCCCAGCGACAGCTTGTAGGCGGCATAGGCGATCTCAAGTCCCGCAAGGTCGCCGATGTTCTCGCCCAGTGTGCCGAGGCCGTTCACGCACGCGTCGCGGAAGGGGCAATAACCATTGTACTGGCGCATCAGCCGGTTCGTCTTGGCGACGAAGAGTTCGTCGGTTTCATCGGTCCACCAGTTGAAGGTGCGGCCCGAGGCGTCGAACTGGCGGCCCTGGTCGTCGAAGCCATGGCTCATCTCGTGGCCGATCACGGCGCCGATGCCGCCATAGTTGACGGCCGGGTCCGCGCCAGGATCGAAGAAGGGCGGCTTGAGGATGCCGGCGGGCAGCACGAACGTGTTGCCGAGCGGATTGTAGAAGGCGTTTACGACGTGCGCGTGCGTCGGCCAGCGCGTGCGGTCAACCGGCTTGCCGAGATCAGCCTGCTGTTCGTTCCATTCGAACTCGTAGGAGGCGTAGATGCTCTCGACCAGCTTGCCCGGTTCAACCGGATACTTGCTGAAATCGCGCCATTTATCCGGATAACCGATCATGCCCTGCAAGGCCAAAAGCTTTTCGAGCGCGGCCCCACGCGTCTCGTCGTCCATCCATTCCAGCGACCGCATCCGCGTTTCGAATGCGGTGCGGATATTGCCGACGATGGCTTCCACCTGCGTCTTGTCGGTCTCGGGGAAGTGACGCTTCACATAGAGCTGCGCCACTGCATCGCCGAGGTGCGTGTTCACGATTCCGACGGCGAACTGCCAGCGTTCAGGCTGTTCGGTAACGCCCGCCAGCTGCCGCGAATAGTAGTCGAAGGACGCGTCCGCGAAGGCTTTCGGCAGGTAGTCCGCAAACTCGTGCGCGATGTGGAACTCCATCCAGAGTTTCCAGTCCTCAATCGGAAAATCGTGGACGAGATCACCAAGGTCGGCCACCGCCGTCTGGTCCATCACGACATAGAGGTCGCCGCCGGCAAGTCCGGCTGCTCCAAGGAACCGGTCCCAGTCGAATCCCGGCGCGTATGCCTTGAGCTGGGCGTAGGTCATGGAGCGCATCGACTCGTCCGCGCTTAGCGACCGGTCTTCGTCGACATGCGCCTGGGCGATTGCATATTCGAGATCGAAGATGCGTTGCGCGCCGTCTTCAGGATCGTCATGCCCGATGAGGTCCAGGATCGTCGCGACATACTCGCGATAGCCTTCCTGCAGTCCCATCATGCTGTCGGTGTCGTCGAGATAATAGCCGCGATGGGGCATGCCGAGGCCGGCCTGCGAGACCCACACAGCATTGCGGTCGGGATCTGCCGGGCTTGGCGCGACGCCGGCGCCGATGGGAGAGTTGTAGCCGATGACGCCCATCAACCGCATGAGGTCGTCGATCGACTCAACCGCGCGTATGCGGGAAAGGAGCGGCTCCAGCGGCTCGATCCCGCGCGCCTCGATGCCCGTCTCGTCCATGGCGGCAGCGTAAAGGTCTGCGATCTTCTGCTCGATCGTGCCGGGGGCCGGATGGGCGGCGACCAGTTCCTCGATCATTGTGCGAACGTCACGATCGGACTGTTCGCTCAGCGCTTCGGCAGCGCCGATGGAAGCCTTGTCCGCTGGAAGGGTATTCGCAGCGAGCCAGTCCTTGTTGACGAACTGGTAGAAGTCGTCGCCGGCTGGATGATTGCGGGCGGGGCGAGACGAATTGAGGCTGCTGGTTCGCTGCGGCTCCTCGCGAACGCTCGTGGCCACCGGCTGCACCAGTGCGGAGGCGCAGGCAGCCAGCACGAGCACAGATGCAGCTGCTGCGGCCAGGAACCTGAATGGTGCTGATGACATCGGCATTGATGACAAGGCGATCCCCCGAAAATGCTCTGTGGCCAAGTCTTTCCGGCAGCGACGCCAAGTCAAGCCAACGAAAGCAAGACGGCCGCCGTTTCGGAGCGAAACGACGGCCGCAATGTGTTCAACTCAGCGCAGAGCCTACCAGATGCGAACGCGCTGGGCCGGCGGGATGTACATCTTGTCGCCCGGTTTTACGTCGAAGGCCGCGTACCAGGCGTCGATGTTCGGCATGACGCCGTTGACGCGGTATTCCGGCGGCGAGTGCGGATCGGTGGCGAGGCGCTGGCGCGTGTCGTCCTCCCGCGCCATTGAGCGCCAGACTTGGGCCCACGACAGGAAGAAGCGCTGGTCGCCGGTCAGTCCGTCGATGACAGGCGCTTCCTTGCCGCCAAGCGACTGCTTGTAGGCGGTGTAGGCCATGATCAGTCCGCCGAGATCACCGATGTTCTCGCCGGTCGTCAGGGCGCCGCTGATGCAGGCGTCGGGGAAGGGGCAATACTTGTCGTATTGCGCATTCAGCGCTGCGGTCTTCGCGAGGAAGCGCTCGCGCGTTTCCGGCGACCACCAGTTGCGCTGCACGCCCATGTCGTCGAAGGCCGAACCCTGGTCATCGAAGCCATGGCCGATCTCGTGACCGATCACCGCGCCGATGGCGCCGTAGTTCACCGCTGGATCGGCGTGCACGTCGAAGAAGGGCGGCTGCAGGATGCCGGCCGGGAAGGTGATCTGGTTCATCAGCGGGTTGTAGGACGCGTTCACCGTCTGCGCGTTCATGCCCCACTCTTCACGGTCGACCGGCTTGCCGAGGCGAGCGATCTGGCGGTTCCACTCGAACTTGCGAGCGTTCATCACGTTCTCGAACAGCTTCGCCTTGTCGATCTGCAGCGCCGAGTAATCGCGCCACTTGTTCGGATAGCCGACGCGAACCTCGAAATTGCCGAGCTTCTTGAGGGCTTCGGCGCGGGTCGGCGAGTCCATCCATTCAAGCGTCTGGATCCGCGACTTCAGGGCGGTGTTCAGGTTGCCCACGAGCTCTTCCATCTTCGCCTTGTTTTCCGGCGGGAAGAATTTCGCGGCATAGGCCTCGCCAAGCGCTTCGCCCATGTTGCCATCGAGCAGGTTCACGCCACGCTTCCAGCGGTCGCGCTTGGCGCTGACGCCGCGCAGCGTCTTCGAGAAGAACTCGAACGATGCGTCGTCGAACGCTTTTGTCAGGAAGGTGGCGTTGTCGGAGGCAATGTGGAAGGCGAGATATTTCTTCCACACGTCAAGCGTCTGGGTGTCGACCAGCTTGGCGCCGGCCGTGATGGCCGTGTCGCCATAGGCGACCATGTTCGACAGGCTTGAGACGCCGGAGTTGGCGGCGAACGCCTTGATGTCGATGTTGGGAACCAGCGCCTGGAAGGCGGCAGCGTCCATGGCCTTGAAGGCCTGATCCGGCACGCGCAACTGTTCGGGCGTCCAGTGGCCCTTGGCGATTTCGGTCTCGAACGCAATCACGGTGTCGGCCGAAGCGGCGGCGTTGGCATCGCCGAGCAGCTGGAAGATCGTCGTGACGTAGGTCTTGTAGGCCGCGCGGTACTGCTGGAACTTCTCGGTGTCTTCCAGATAGTAGGAGCGGTCCGGCATGCCGAGGCCTGCTTGTGCGCCCCAGACAGCGTAGCGCGTTGGGTCGGCGACGTCGGCCTCGATGCCGATGCCGAACGGGGAGGCGGCCCACGGCTGCGAGATCACCTTCAGCAGGCCATCGCGGTCGTTGATCGTGTGGATCTGCGCAAGGTAAGGCTTCAGCGGTTCGATGCCGCGCGTCTCGAGCGTCGCTTCATCCATCCAGCTGGCATAGAAGTCGGCGGCCTTGGCCACGCTGGTGCCCGGCGCGGGCTTGCTGGTCGCGAAGCCGTCGATGATCGCCTTCACGTCGTGCTCGGATTTCTCGCCCAGTTCGTCAAAGGAGCCGAAGCGCGATTTGTCCGCCGGCATCTGGAAGGTCTTCAGCCACGTTCCGTTGGCATAGCGGAAGAAATCGTCGCCGGGCTTCACGGCCTGATCGCGGTTGCCGAGATCGATCCCGAACTCGCCGATGGTCGGGGCAGGGCCGGTCGTCGCAACGGTGGCGCAGGCGGCAAGAAGGGCGGCCGCCGACGCGGCCAGTAGCAGGGTCATTCGCATGAAGAGCGCCTCTGGAAAGGTTTCTGCCAGCAGGGCTGGCGACCGGCACGATTTGTCCCAGCGCGCGAATACTGTCAACAAATCTTATCGCAAAACAATAAACCCAAGGTCGCTCGCCGCACGAAAAACAAGACAAATCAGTGTTGTCGGCGTACACGGACAGCCATGACGAAATCCACTGAGAAATCAGTCCGACCCGACCGCCACTCGGCCCTGTTCCGCGGCCGCGCGCGTGACATGGCGACGATCGCCTCCGTCGCCGTGGGCGTTGTCGTGGTGCTCGTCATTGCCGGGCAGACGAGCTGGGCCGGCGGCGTTTTCGCAATCGTGGCGGTGCTGACCTTCTGTGCGGTCTGGTATTACGGCACTGTCGATCCCGCGCAGGTGGCCAACGAAGACGAAGTCACCGCGGCCGTCGCCGAGACGCAGGCCCGCCTCGCGCAGGAAAAGCTGTTTCGCCGCGACCTGATCGAAGCGCTGCCCGAACCGGCCATGTACATCGACGCCCAGGGCAAGGTGGAAGCGGCCAACGCGGCCGCGCGCAAGCAGTTCCGGTTTGTGGTCGCCGATCCCGTGCTCAGCGCGGTCGTGAGGCGTCCTGAACTCCTCGACGCTGTTGCAGCCGTCAGGCGTGGCGGAGGTCCGCAGCGTTTCGAGTTTGTCGAGCGTGCTGAAACGGATCGCTATTTCTCGTGCGTGGCGGCGCCGCTGGGGGCGGGCGTTCTGGTCAGCATGCACGACCTGACGGACATCAAGCGCGCCGAATTCGCGCGCGTGGATTTTCTTGCCAACGCCAGCCATGAACTTCGCACGCCGCTGACCTCGCTGTCTGGCTTCATCGAGACACTGCGCGGGCCGGCGCGCGACGATGTTGAAGCGCGCGACCGGTTTCTAGAGATCATGCAGGGCCAGGCGGATCGCATGCGGCGCCTGATCAGCGACCTGCTGTCGCTCTCGCGCATCGAACTCGTGGAGCATCGCCCGCCCGAGGGCGAGGCCGATCTTGCCGACGTGGTGCGCGAGGTGGTCGATGCGATGGAGCCTGTGGCGGCTGAACGCGGCGTCGAGGTACGCGTCACTGGCGCGGAGGATCCCGTGATCGTTACGGGCGTGCGCGATGAACTGGCGCAGGTTGTCCAGAACCTGGTGGACAACGCGGTGAAGTATTCCGACGCCAAGGGGGTCGTGCAGATCGATCTGGTTGCGGGAATGTCGCGCGATGGCGCTTCCGCGCGTGCGGGGCGTCAGTGGGAAGACGCGGGCCACATGTCCATCGTCGCCTCGCCGGGGCCAGCCCGTGCAATGAGCGCGGCGCTGCGCGTGACCGACGCCGGTCCCGGAATCGAGCGCCAATATCTGCCGCGCCTGTCAGAGCGGTTCTATCGCGTCGATCCCGGTCGTGGTTTGCGGCCGGGTACGGGGCTTGGCCTTGCGATCGTGAAGCACGTCGTCCAGCGCCATCGCGGCGAATTGCTGGTCGAAAGCGAACCGGGCCGCGGCTCGGCTTTCGGCGTCGTGCTGCCGATGGCGCAACGGGCCGAGGCTGGCTGACGGGTTCCCGTTGAAAGATGCGAGTGACTTCCCGCAATTCCCCGGACAGGATGGCGGGGCAATGAAGGGTCTCGCAGCATGATCGTCAGGCTCATCGCCGGCTGTTCAAATTACCTGAACCACCTGATCGCTGCCGTTGGCGCCGCGGTAGTTCTTTCCGCTTGTGCGACGCCTGCCCCTGCACCGTCAGCGACGCCGGTTGCCTCTCCCTCGGGAATGAGCCCGTCAGAGCGGGCCAGCTTCGAGCTGGACCGTAAGGCGATCATGGCGATGGCGGGCGACTATCGCGTGCGCTTCGATTTCACGGAGACCGTCTCCTTCCTGAAGGACTACAGGGTCAAGGAACCGAGCCGTTCGGGCGGCTATGAAGTCGTGCGCGTGATCGAGGATCGTGGCGACTTCATCAGCCTGCAGCACATCCTGGTGGTCGAGGCTGGCGAAGAGAAGTTTCCGATCAAGCACTGGCGACAGGACTGGCGTTACGAGCCTGAGAGCGTGCTCATCTTCATCGGCGGCAATGCGTGGGAAAACCGCGTGATCCCGGAAGCCGAGCGCGCCGGGAAATGGTCTCAGACGGTTTATCAGGTGGAAGACTCGCCACGCTATGGCGCGCTCGGTGCGTGGGATCATTCCAACGGCATCTCGGCATGGACGCCGCCGGCGGAACTGCGGCCGCTGCCGCGCCGCGAGGCCACCACGCGCGATGACTATTACGGCGTGCTCGCCATGAACCGCCACGCCATCACGTGGGACGGCTGGGTGCACGAGCAGGACAACTCCAAGCTCGCGCTTATCGATGGCCAGCAGCGCATCATCGCGCGCGAGCAGGGCGTGAACACCTATCGCCACTATGCCGACTTCGACGAGAACGTCGCACTCGACTACTGGAACGCCACGAAGGATTTCTGGGCGGCGGTGCGCGCCGAATGGACGGCATTCGAAACGCCGGGCACGACGTTTGGTCTGACGGTGAAGGGCGAGCCAGAGCCGATCTACACGCCGCTGCTCGAGCTGGCCGACAAGATCCAGTCCGGCGAGACGACGACGGATGCGGCCGTCATAGAAGCGAAGAAGGTGATCGCGCAATTCACCACGCGCGATGTTGGAACGCTCGAACAGCGTTTGGCGAAGGATGTGGCGGAGCGCTAGAAATTTCGCGGCGCTGAAAAGATACGGGCCGGAGCAGCGATGCTCCGGCCCGTTCTGTTTGCAGGGGTTTCGCTGTAGCCACGTGTGCCGTCGCCGTATGGCGAGATGGCGCCGTGACCGCGCGGCTTCCTACAACAGATGCTGTTCCGCCTCGTCGCGATGCTTCTTCAGGTATTTCATGAAGGGTGTGCCGCCGGTTCCGACATCCGTGTCGTTGCCGGCCGAGTCCTTTCCCTGCTTGTTGATGTAGCTGGCGGCGTATTCGAGATGGCGCGTGCGGAAGCGCGCGATGCTGCGCACGTTGGTGTTGTAGATCTCCCGCAGGTTTGCGTCGCCTGAAGCCTGCACGAAGGCGCGCACCTGAGACATCGCACGCACCTTGTCGACGAAGGTGCGGTGCGCGGGCGGGCGATAGATGTGCAGCTCGTCGAGGAATGTGCGCAGCGGATCGGCCGCGTGGCCGATGCCAAGCAGGGCGTCCATCGAGGGTACGATTGTCGATTGCGATCCGGTCTGGCCGCGGAAGGCCTGCGGCTTGCCGCCTGTCTCCGCGACACCTTCGTAGACCAGGCCAGCGCCCAGCGCCGGGTTGTCCTTCCAGCCGTGGATGTAGGGCCGCACGCGATGGAAATAGATGTAAGGATCGCAACGCTCGGGCATGCGATCGAAGATCGCGTTCACATCGTCCCAGACCTGTGCGCAGCGCGCGAGGCCCTGCTCGACGGCGCGCGCGTCGCCGTTTGCAAAGGCTTCGATGATGGCCGGGATTTCCGCCAGCATCGATCCGGCGCGCGCCTCGATGGCGACGTGGACGAGCACGAACCACGCCTCGTCCTGACCGGCGAGGAAGTTCTGGATCATCCAGATATTGTCGAGGCTGATCGGGGCAGTGCGATCAAGCCTGTCCCAATTGTCGAGCACATAGGCCGAGTAGGGCAGCAGCGGTTGCTGGCCGAGGCGCTTCGCCAGCGCCCACATCGGAACGGCCAGCGGCGCGGGAAGGGAGGTGGGGGCATCGGGCTCGCCCCAGACATAGGCCTGGACCATGAAGGAGTAGCGGACCATGGCTGCGCGCAGCTGGGCATCGGTCGCCTCGGCGCAGAACGATTTGAGGTCCAGCACGGGCAGGTCGCCCAGATGCTTCCGGATCCGGCCGGTCAGCAGGGTCCGGGGCAGGTCACGGGCGGCTTCCTCGGGCGCGGCCAGCTCCGAAGGGAGGCCCACGTCGGCCGCATTGTATGAGCAAAGAAATCCCCTCTCAGGGCTCATATCGTGGTCGGAAAGGCTCAGACGAGCTGACATTGCGTGATTCCTGACCGCAAACTGACGAAAACCCGCAGAAACCACGTCGGGCGAAGGGTGTAAATGCGGACCGCCCAGGGCGCCGAAGCGTCAACGCTCTCGTTATCCACAGGACAGGCTGCCGCATTGCAGGGCGTCCACGATGTCGCGGCGAGTCCGGTGTTCCGTTTCGCAGGACTGTCACAATCCGTCCCTACATGACTGGAAGTGTAAAGACGGCTGGGCGTCAGATGTTCAAAAAGATGGTTTCGTCAGACCGCTCGGGGACACCGGCGGGGCTATGCGAAATCCGTCCTGTCCACCGGAGTTGGAGATGAGCCGGATGGACCCGATGCCTTCTCTCCGCATGGACACCGCCACAGCAACGCGCCCGGCTCCGGCCAGCACCGACGCCAAGATCAAGGCCCAGGCGGTCTCGGTCTTCTATGGCGACAAGCAGGCCCTGTTCGACGTCTCGCTCGACATGCCGGAAAAATCCGTCACCGCCCTGATCGGTCCTTCGGGCTGCGGCAAGTCCACCTTCCTGCGGTCGATCAACCGCATGAACGATACCATCCCGAACTGCCGCGTCACCGGCCGCATCGAGATTGACGGGATGGACGTCAACGACAAGTCCGTCGACCCGGTCCTGCTCCGCGCCCAGGTCGGCATGGTGTTCCAGAAGCCCAACCCCTTCCCGAAGTCGATTTTCGAGAACGTCGCCTATGGCGTTCGCCTGCACGGCACGGCCTCCTCCCGCGACCAGCTGCGCGAGATCGTCGAGGCCTCGCTGCGCAAGGCCGGCTTGTGGGACGAGGTGAAGGATCGCCTGAACGCCTCAGGCGCCAGCCTCTCCGGCGGCCAGCAGCAGCGCCTGGTGATCGCGCGGGCCATCGCGGTGAACCCCGAGATCATCCTGATGGACGAGCCCTGTTCGGCGCTTGACCCCATCGCGACCGCCAAGGTCGAGGAACTGATCGACGAGCTGAAGGCGAACTACTGTATTGTGATCGTTACCCATTCGATGGCGCAGGCGGCCCGTGTCTCGCAGCAGACCGCCTTCTTCCACCTTGGCAAGCTCATCGAAACAGGGCCGACCGAGTCGATCTTCACGAATCCCAAGAACTCGCGCACGCAGGACTACATCACCGGACGCTTCGGATAGTTGCCGAAACGCTGTAGGGTGCGCCGAGGAGGCACGGACATGACAGAACATACAGTCAGGTCATTTTCGCAGGATCTGGAGGAACTCTCCGGTGATCTCGCCCGCATGGGCGGTCTTGCGGAAGACATGCTTTCCGACGCGATCCAGGCCATTGCCCAGCGCGATCTCGCCCTGGCCGAAACCGTGGTCGCGCGCGACCCGCAGATCGACCAGATCCAGGTCGAGGTCGAGAAGAAGATCCTCCGCCTGCTCGCCCTTCGCCAGCCGCTGGCGCGCGACCTGCGCCAGACCATTTCCGCGCTGAAGATCGCCACCGAACTCGAGCGCATCGGCGATCTCGGCAAGAGCATCGCCAAGCGCGTGAAGCTGATCGACGGGATCGAGCCGGTGAACGCGCTCAAGGGCGTCGCCCGCATGGGCCGCCTCGTCACCGCGCAGCTCAAGCGTGTTCTCGATGCCTACACCGCTCTGGAAACCGATGCGGCCAACCGCGTCTGGGTGCGCGACGAGGAAGTGGACGAACACTACCAGTCGCTCTTCCGCGAAGTCGTCACCTACATGATCGAGGATCCGCGCACGATCTCCGCCTGCGCGCATCTCCTGTTTGTCGCAAAGAATCTGGAACGGATCGGCGACCACTGCACCAACATTGCCGAGGAAATCCACTTCCTCGTCACCGGCGAGCAGCTCCCCGTCGAAAGGCCGAAAGTCGATGCCCTCAACAGCCACTGACCTTGAGCGTCCCGCCATGCGCCCAGCCGCCGCCACGCGGCCCTATGCACTGATCGTCGAGGACGAGGCGCCGCTCGTCGAGCTGATCCGCTACAACCTCGTCAAGGAAGGCTATGAGGTTGCAACCGCGACTGACGGGGAAGAGGCGCTCCTGCTGATTGAGGAACGCCAGCCTGACATCGTCCTGCTCGACTGGATGCTGCCCAAGCTTGCGGGCATTGAAGTCGCCCGCCGCCTGCGCTCGAAGGCTGCGACGCGCAACCTGCCGATCATCATGCTGACCGCGCGCACCGAAGAGAGCGACCGCATCCGCGGCCTCGATATCGGCGCGGACGACTACATGACCAAGCCGTTCTCGATGTCGGAACTCACCGCGCGCATCCGCGCCGTGATGCGCCGCATCCGTCCGGCGCTTGCCGAGGACGTGGTCGTTGTCGGCGACATTTCCATTGATCGCGCCGCCCACAAGGTTACGCGCGGCGGCATCGATATCCATCTCGGGCCGACGGAATTCCGCCTGCTCGACTATTTCATCCAGCACCCCGGCCGCGTGTTCAGCCGCGAACAGCTGCTCGATGCGGTGTGGGGCTCGGACGTCTATGTCGAGACGCGCACGGTCGACGTGCACATCGGCCGCCTGCGCAAGGCGCTGAGCAAGGGCGGACAGGAAGATCCGATCCGGACCGTGCGCTCGGCCGGCTACGCCCTGAACGTCTAGACCCGAGCGTCTAGTCCAGTTCCTGCGCGAACAGCGCAATCGTATCGTGCGTGAAATTCTGCGCGCCGTAGAAGCCGATTGCGCCGTCATTATCGGTTTCCGTCGCCACCCAGGCGAAGGTGCAGCCCTGTCCCTTGCCCCATTCGATCAGGGCCTTGATCATCGCCGCTGCGATGCCGCGCCGCTGGCGGGCAGGGCTGGTTCCCAGATTGTCGATGTAGAGGTCGGGCGCGCGATCCGGCTGCAGGTGGACGTTGCCGCGAATCTGTCCGACGACCAGATTGTTTTCCACAGCCACGAACATCACGTGCAGCGGATCGGCCACGTAGGCCGCCAGCCGGGACGGATCGATCGGGTGGTCGAACACGTCTGGATCGACATTCTCCAGCAGCCCGGCCGTGGCGGCGGTCACCTCAATGATCGAAACGCCCATACTGCTCACCTGCCTGTGGACGGTCAGTATCGGGCGCACCGGGGCGCCGTGTCAAAACTGCGGCCCACTGGCGGGTGACAATCGCCCGGATTGCGGCGTAAAGGCTGCGCAGAGACGCCGGAGCCCGCCCATGATCCCTCGCTATGCCCGCCCCGAAATGGTTGCGATCTGGGAGCCCCAGACCCGCTATTCGATCTGGCTCGAGATCGAGACGCTGGCGGCCGAGGCGATGGCGGAACTCGGCATGATCCCGAAGGAGGTGCCGATCGCCGTGCGGGCGCGGGGCGGCTTCAATGTGGAGCGCATCGACGAGATCGAGCGCGAGGTGAAGCACGACGTCATCGCCTTCCTGACCTCGGTCGCCGAGCATGTCGGGGAGGAGGCCCGCTTTCTCCATATGGGCATGACATCGTCGGATGTGCTGGACACCTGCCTCGCCGTGCAACTGCAGCGCGCCAGCGACATCCTGCTCAAGGATATGGACCGCGTGCTCGCCGCGCTGAAGAAGCGCGCGCTTGAGCACAAGATGACGCCCACCATCGGCCGCAGCCATGGCATCCACGCCGAGCCGACCACGTTTGGCGTGAAGCTCGCCGGGTTTTACGCGGAGATGGTGCGCGGCAAGCAGCGGCTCGAAGCCGCGCGCGCGGAAATCTCCACATGCGCAATCTCGGGCTCGGTTGGCTCATTCGCCAACATCGATCCACGCATCGAGGAAATGGTAGCCGCAAAGCTCGGCCTTGCTGTCGAGCCCGTCTCGACACAGGTGATCCCGCGCGACCGTCATGCCGCCTTCTTCGCGGCACTCGGCGTCATCGCGTCGTCCATCGAGCGCCTCGCAACCGAAATCCGCCACCTGCAACGCACAGAAGTCCTGGAAGCCGAGGAGTATTTCTCCGAAGGGCAGAAGGGCTCATCTTCCATGCCCCACAAGCGCAATCCCGTGTTGACGGAAAATCTCACTGGCCTTGCGCGCCTCGTGCGATCTGCCGTCGTGCCTGCGATGGAGAACGTCACCCTGTGGCACGAGCGGGATATCTCGCACTCGTCCGTTGAACGCGGTATCGGCCCTGACGCCACCATCCATCTCGACTTCGCGCTCAATCGCCTCGCCGGCGTGATCGAGAACCTGCTGGTCTATCCGGACAACATGCTGGCCAACCTCAACCGCCTCGGCGGCCTGCACAATTCGCAGCGCGTGCTTCTCGCGCTGGTGGAGAAGGGCGCGAGCCGCGAGGACTCCTATCTCATGGTCCAGCGCAACGCGATGAAGGTGTGGCGCGACGCCAACCGCAAGGAAGGCGACTTCCTGGCCAACCTCGTGGGCGATGCGGATGTGTCGAAGCTGCTGACCAAGGCTGAGCTCGGCGAGATGTTCGACCTCGGCTACCACTTCAAAGGCGTCGACACGATCTTCCGCCGGGTGTTTGGCCAAGCCTGAAAGAAAATTGGGCCGGAGCCCCACCCGGACTCCGGCCCAAGGCCATGATGGCGGAGCAGCCGAGCGCGAGGGGTCGTGCGCTGCTGCTCCAACCGGACCCCGTGGGCGCCAAGGGGGACTTCTGGCGCGTCCGCCGTCGGAGTGGCGGAACAGGCGGTGTCCGGTCGGACCAGACCGGCGGGGGCCGATCTTCACGGTCGAGGATGCACACGGGTCGCTAACGAAAGCGTCGCTGCCGGTAATCGAGATTTACGAGACGTGTTCACCATGCCCGCGGCACGCTCCGTTCCGGCTTGAAACACGCGCACGAAAAACCCCGCCGCCGGCGTGCGGGCCGGGCGGCGGGGTGGATTGCTTGGTAAATCGCGTTGTCGCCCGGGAGGCGAAAACGGCAGTTATTTCTTCTCGGAACGGATCTGCTCGACGGCCTTTTCCATCAGCTCGGCCATCTGGCGCTGCAGCTGGTGGTCGGTGATCGCCACGCCGGCGGCGTCCAGATCGCCTTTTACCTTGCGGAAAACGTCTTCATCGCCGGGAGCTTCGAAGTCGGATTTCACCACTTCGGTAGCATAATTGGCGGCGGCTTCGCCCGACTTGCCGAGCTTTTCGGCGGCCCAGAGACCCAGAAGCTTGTTCCGGCGGGCATTTGCCTTGAAGCGAAGCTCCTGATCGAGGGCGAATTTCCCTTCTTCTGCCCGTTCACGCTTGTCGAAACCGCTCACACTTCGTCTCCCTTGGGTCGCTTGCGCCCCGTGCATCTCACGTGGATATAGCCTCTGGGAAGGGCGGAAAACACCCCCGCGACGACGGCATACGCGACGTCCCGTCCAGGATGGGCTAATAGGCCCCTTCCTACACGAGTCGGACGCGGGACCATCCGCTTTCCGGCCCAGGAGACGCGATTATGGCCAAGCGCCGCAAGATCTACGAAGGCAAGGCGAAGATCCTGTACGAGGGTCCCGAGCCGGGCACGCTTATCCAGTATTTCAAGGACGATGCGACGGCCTTCAACAACGAGAAGCGCGCCGTGCTCGATGGCAAGGGCGTGCTCAACAACCGCATCTCCGAATTCGTGATGATGCAGCTGAACAATATCGGCCTGCCGACGCACTTCCTGAAGCGTCTCAACATGCGCGAGCAGCTGATCCGCGAAGTCGAGATCATCCCGCTCGAGGTGATCTGCCGCAACGTGGCGGCGGGCTCGCTGTCCAAGCGCCTGGGCATCGAGGAGGGCACGCCGCTGCCGCGCTCGATCATCGAGTTCTGCTACAAGAAGGATGAGCTCGGCGACCCGATGGTCACCGAAGAACACATCACCGCGTTCAACTGGGCGACCCACCAGGAGATCGACGACATCCTGGCGATGACGCTGCGCATCAACGATTTCCTCACCGGGCTGTTCGCCGGCGCGCAGATCAAGCTTGTGGATTTCAAGGTCGAGTACGGCCGCCTGTTCGAGGGCGACATGGTGCGCACTGTTCTGGCCGACGAGATCAGCCCGGATTCTTGCCGCCTGTGGGACATGACCACCGGCGAGAAGCTGGACAAGGATCGCTTCCGCCGTGACATGGGCGGCGTCACCGAGGCCTATGCCGAGGTTGCGCGGCGCCTTGGAATCATCAAGGAAGCGGGCGGGGCGGAAATCCTGTCCTTCAACGGCAAGTAACCCGCTGCGCGGGCGGCAACGGCAAACAGGCAGACCCCGATGAAAGCGAAAGTCCACGTCTCGCTGAAGGCTGGCGTGCTCGACCCTCAGGGCAAGGCTGTTGGCGATGCACTCGGCCGCCTCGGCTTCGGAGAGGTCGAAGGCGTGCGCGTCGGCAAGACGATCGAGATCGACCTTGCCGACAATCTCTCGCCCGAGCAGGCGACGGCCCGCGTCAAGGAAATGTGCGAGAAACTGCTCGCGAACACGGTCGTCGAACGCTACGCGATCGAGATCGTTTGAGGCATGCACAGGCATGACACCACTCCATGACTGGGAGCGGCTTGCGCGCGTGCAGCCCTACTGGGCCGTTCTGACGGATCAAAGCTACAGATCAGACGTCATGGATTCGGAACGGCTTGCGGAGTTCTATGCGTCCGGCGTTGCGCAAGTTAAGTCTATAGTCGAGCAGATGCGCGTTCATCTGGGCGCTGCCCCTGCTGGCGGCAGGGCGCTTGATGTGGGTTGCGGAGTAGGTCGCCTGACCCGTGCGATGCGGACTCACGCAGATAGCGTTACTGGTTACGACGTTTCGCCTACCATGCTGAGCCACGCCCGCCAGCACGCGATTTCGGACGGCATCGATTACGTCAATGAACTGCCCAACGGCTATTTCGACTGGATCAACAGCTTCATCGTCTTCCAGCACATACCGCCAGCACGCGGGCTCCAGTTGCTCAGTCGCGTTCTTGATCTGGCTGCGCCTGAAGCTTTCGCGTCGATCCAGATCACCTGCTGGAGCGACTCAAAGCCGCTTTCACTGTGGCTCCGGTTCAGGCGCGCCGCCCAAATTCTCAAAGCCAGGCTTGGACTCGCCCGGGCCGATGGGCTGCTGTCAATGCATGCCTATGACTTCGGCGAAGTGGCGCGCGTCTTCGTCGAACGTGGGTTCGATACGCTGCACCTGTCGCACACCGATCATGGTGGCCAGCATGGCTTCTGGATCTATGCTCGCAGGGGGCAGTAAATCGCGGATGGCCTATTTCGTCTCGTCGGCAGTGTCCGAAACGGCCTTGCCCGCGGCCTGCACGTCCTTGCCAATGCCTTCGATGGTGTTGCAGGCCGAGGCCAGAAGCGGCGCTGCGATCATGACTGCGAGCAGAAGTTTGCGCATGGTATCGTCCCCTTGAATTCGTCGGTTGAGGAAGCTGATCCCCTGGCCGCAGACTACCCGCGCGGCGCAGTGTTGGGCAAGGCGTGCGTTGTGACGCCTATTTAGGATCGGTGGCCGCAGCCGGCGGCGCGTTGAGCGGCGGCGGTCCGCAATCGGCCGATTGCACGCGACCATGGGCGTCCGGCGCGCAGGCGGCGGCCTGGGCCTGCCCCGCATCCGCTCCGCCCGCCTGACCGGTCTGGACGTCCGCAGCAGCGCTGGACACCGCTCCGCCGAGGATCTGCAGGTCATTCCCGAGGCCGGAAACCGTGTTGCAACCGGCAAGTGCCGCCGCCAGCGCCACGCCGAGAATTACAAACCTCTTCATCTGGCTCTCTACCCTTCCGGATTATAGCGCATCTCACTACCGGTGGAATCAGGCGAAAATCGGGAAACCGTGCAGCTGGGCCGATCCGTATGGGTAAGTCATGACATTCGCACACTGGGCGCCCATCGCACTGCTGGTCGGCTCCAACGTCTTCATGACGATGGCCTGGTATGGCCACCTGAAGTTCAGGGAGTCGCCGCTCTTCTGGGCCATCCTCGCGAGCTGGGGCATTGCCCTGATCGAATACTGCCTCGCCGTGCCCGCAAACCGCATCGGCCATTCGGTCTATTCAGCCGCTGAACTGAAGACGATGCAGGAAGTGATCACGCTCGTCGTCTTCGCGGGCTTTTCCGTCTGGGTGCTGGGCGAACCGCTGACGTGGAAACACGCCGTAGGCTTCACGCTCATCGCCGCAGGGGCGGGGGTGATCTTCTACAAGTAGAGGCCGTGTCAGCTCGTGGGGTGCGCGCCGGCGACACGGTGCTCGACCGTCAGCGGCCGGCAGACGAGCTCTTCGCTGGGCTCGTAGACCGCCGCCATGGCAACCTCGTCGACGGCATACTTGTCCGCTGCCGGATCGCCGCTGGATTTCAGCACCTTGGCGGACTTCACCGTTCCGTTGCCGCTGGAGCAGACATCCATCACGGTCTCGTAGGTCGTGATGTTGGCGCAGCCCGCCGCAGCGAGCGCAATCACGGGAACAATGGCGGACAGCGCGAGACGCATGGCGATCCCCTTTTCGATGGCTGCCGAAGGTTATGCCTGCGAATCGGCAGGGTCAACGCAACGCCCTGGGCGCCCTCGCGACTCGTGGCGAAACCTGCTAGAGGCCCGCCGAAAGCCGTACCGCCAAGGGCCAAGCCATGAAATCCGCCGTCATCGTCTTCCCCGGCTCCAACTGCGACCGCGACGCCCAGACCGCCCTGAAGCAGGTCACTGGCCGCGATCCGGCGATGGTCTGGCACAAGGACGCAAAGCTGCCCGATGGGCTGGATCTCATCGTCCTGCCGGGCGGGTTCTCCTATGGCGATTATCTCCGCTCAGGCGCCATGGCGGCGGCCTCGCCCATCGGTGAGGCGGTGCGGGCGCATGCGGCGCGGGGCGGCTATGTCCTCGCCATCTGCAATGGCTTCCAGGTCGCGACCGAGATGGGCCTGCTGCCCGGCGCGCTGCTGCGCAACGCCTCGCTGAATTTCTGCTGCCGCCCGCAGTCGCTGGCCATCGCCACCAACTCCTCTGCCTACACCGCCGCCTACAAGGACCAGAGCGAGGTCATCTTCCCCATCGCTCACCACGATGGAAACTACTTCGCCGACGCCGCCACGCTGGACCGGCTGGAAGGCGAGGGACGTGTCGCGTTCCGCTATGTCGGCAACCCGAACGGATCGGCGCGCGACATTGCGGGTATCCTGTCCGAGAACGGTCGCGTCCTCGGCATGATGCCCCACCCCGAGCGCGCCATGGCTGGCCAGGAAGGCGGCAACGACGGCGTGAAGCTGTTCGAGAGCGTGCTGGCCGCCGCCTGATTTCATCCGATCTGCGCCCCGCCGCGTAGGATGCAGGCATGAGACATGTCCAGGCCCACGGCGTCCGCACGCAGGTCACCCAGGCGGGCGACGGGCCCGACGTGCTGCTCATCCACGGCGCATCCTCGGACACCGGCCTCTGGACGCCGACGGTTTTCCCTTTGCTCAGCCCGCGCTATCGGCTGACGGCGTATGACCGCCCCGGCATGGGCGGCACGGTGGAACGGCCGCGCGGCGCATCGGCACTGGCGTTCCAGGCCCGCGTGGCCGCCGGCGTCATCGCTTCAACGGACCTGAAGCGCCCCATCGTCGTGGCGCACTCCTATGGCGGCGCCATCGCCCTTCGTCTCGCGCTGGATCATGCCGACAAGATAAGCGGCCTCGTTCTCATTGCCCCGGTGGCCTACGAATGGCCCGGCGGCGTCTCGTGGCATCTCTACTGGTCGGCCAATCCGCTGATCGGCGGGCTCTTCAACAATGTACTGTCGCGCCCAGTCGCACTATCCGCCGCAAAGCAGGGGACGCGCAGCGCGTTCGCGCCATCTACAATGCCGTCCGGCTATTTCGAAGGCGCCGGCGTCGCCCGCGCCATCCGCCCCGCCGCAATGCGCGCCAATGCGCTCGACCTGATACCGCTCAAGGCTGAGGTCGTCGCGCAGCAGGATCGCTATCCCGAACTTGCGATGCCCATCGCCATGCTGGCCGGCGACGGAGACAGCGTGGTCAGCACCTCGATCCATTCGCTGCGCCTGGCGCAGACCCTGCCCAATGCGCGGATCGAGGTCGTGCGCGGCGCCGGCCACCTGCCGCACGAACGTGCGCCGGACAGCCTTGCCAAGCTGCTCGACTGGGTAGCCTCCGCCAGATAGCGTCCAGCCATCCATTGGTATGTCTTGCCAAGGTTAGGGAGGTGCCTATCTAGGTGAAGTCTCAACAACTGGAGCAGGTCGCATGGCCATCGACATCGGCATCGAAACCAAGGCTCGCAAGAAAATCGTCGCCGCGCTCGAGCAGGTGCTGGCTGATACCTACGGCCTCTATGGCAAGACGCACGGTTATCATTGGAACGTCGAGGGCCCGATGTTCAACACGCTGCACCTCATGTTCGAGACGCAGTACAACGACCTGTGGCTGTCGCTGGACCTGATCGCAGAGCGCATCCGCTCGCTTGGCGAGTATGCGCCCTTCGGCGCCGAGATCGGAGCCAAGTCCCAGGTGCCCGGCGACAAGGGCGTCCCCAACGCAGAAGAGATGCTCGCCAACCTGGTCAGCGGCAACGAACTGTTGGCGCGGTCCGCGCGCGGCGCGCTGAAGGCCGCAGAAGAAGCTGGCGACCAGGCGACCGCGGACCTGATGACACAACGCGTCGCGGTCGCAGAGAAGACCGCGTGGATGCTGCGCTCGATGGCGGCGAAGTAGGGATCAGGGAACCGGCGCGGCCGGCTCCGCCGCGGGCTGCGCAATCGGCTTGAAGTGCCAGTGCTGCGGCGTCGACTTGTTGTCGGCACCTACGCGGTCGACCTGCGCTTTGATGCCGCTAGCGCCATCCGAGGCGTAGCTGATCGTCAGCTTTCCGTCGGCGCTCTGGAAGGTGATCTTGCCCGGCTCGATGCTTTTCAGCGGCGTGAAGCTCCACTTCATGCCTGAACGCGTATTGGCGACGTCGAGGCCGTAGACGCCATCCGCGTTCGGTCCGATCCGATGATACTCGGTAAAGGCGCGATTAGCGCCCATCGTGGTCAGCGCCGTGCCCGTTACAACGCCATTCACGGGGCCGAGGAAAGCTTCGTAGGTCACACTGCCATCGGCATTCGTGTGCACGCGTGTGCCGAGCATCCAGCCAAGCGACGCCGCTTCGTCGGGAATTGCAGCTGGAGTCGTCTGGCTTCCGGGCGTCTGCGCGATGGCCGTGCTGCAGAACAGGATTGCGGCGATAGCGGCCGCCAGTACGCGGATCATGACTTCCTCCCCGGTCTGTCGCCGTGTGGAGCAAAGCCTAGACCTCAGCCCCCGCCAGCGCCAGCCTTGACCCCAGCGAGCGGAGCGGGATCGGGGCAGATCGCCAGCCAGTGGTCTTTCTCGCTGCGCTTGCACACGCCGGGATAATCGCCCTTGGCTTGGTCGATATCGAGGATCACCTGGAAGTGCAGGTGAGGCGCCCATCCGCCATTCTCGCGCCGCGTGCCCAGCTCCGCGAACTTCTCGCCCGCCATGAACGCCGTGCCGGGCTTGAGACCTTTCAGGCTGTCGCGATCGAGATGGCCATAGAGCGTGTGGAATGTGAGCCCGGGAACGGGCGTGTGTTCGAGGATGATGGTCGGACCGTAATCACCCGGCTGGTCATTGATGCGCGAGGAATGCACGCGGCCGCTGAGCGGCGTGATCACGTCTGTGCCAGCCGGCGCGAAAACATCGAGGCCCAGGTGAACCGTGCGCGGCTCCTCGCCTTCGGGAGCGAACAGCGCCTGCGAATAGACGCCGCGATCCTCGCCATAGCCGCCCGCGCGAAGGCGATCGCCCGGCTTCACGTCTGGTTCGTCGATCTTGCCGGGCAGGGCGTTCTCAATGCCGGGCACGACTTCGATGCCTGTGGGCTTCAGCTTCGCGATCCACGCGGCGTAGGCGGCGGCCTTGCTCATGGGATGACCGGCGCCTGTGCGCTCCAGCATCCTTCAAGCGCCTTGAACGTCTCGTCGAGCCAGCCGCCGAACGCAGACCCATGTCCGCCATCAAGCGCATAGTTCAGCGTGAAATCCTCGTTGCGCTGTCCATAGACCTGGCCGTTCATCCAGAAGCGGATGTTAGGTCCATCGCTGGTGACGTTCATCCAGCGATAGGGGCCTTCGCCCACAATCTTCGGCGCAAGGATCGGCTCCAGCTTTTCCAGCGCAGTCACGAGTGCTGGGCAGCTTGCCTGGTCCGCCCAGCGCGGCTGGTAGCTTGCGCCCCGGCTGTCGTCGATATAGCGCGCGGCCATGAAGGGCGGCGCGGTCTTGCCCGCATACTGCGGCCCGATCCGCCGCATCTGTGCGGGCGTGGTTGCTCCCGGGATTGGCGCGGCCACGCGATAGAAGGTGATGATCCGGCACCTCGGCCCATCAACGTCGTGATAGTCCTCGGCCTTGAAGCTGGCACCGGCAAACGGCCCGAACTCGCCCAGCGGCTCTGAACGCGCGGCAAACTCAGTGTTGGCGCATTTGCGCGGATCAGGTTGCGCTGCTGCCTGCTGCAGGGGAACTACCGGCGCGAACGCCACGAGCGCAGCCGTCAACGCTGCGGTCCTGGTCCAGTTCATCAAGGTCTCCGCCGTCTGCCTATTCGGCAGCCAGCTTAGCCTGATGCGGCATGCCTTCCAGGTATTTTTCAGCTTCAAGCGCAGCCATGCAACCAAGGCCGGCCGCCGTCACCGCCTGGCGGAACACGTCATCCGCCACGTCGCCCGCCGCGAACACACCGGGAATTGACGTGGTCGTGGAACCCGGCGTCGTTTTCAGATAACCGCCCTGCTTCATCTCGAGCTGGCCCGTGAACAGTTC
>Ga0209480_10000114_pt1 | contig 74060 bp, 67 predicted proteins | sample JI61114C2DNA_FD_187501 | JGI IMG/M metagenome (GOLD analysis project Ga0209480, IMG submission 187501) | Wastewater effluent complex algal communities from Wisconsin, to seasonally profile nutrient transformation and Carbon sequestration -... | ecosystem: Engineered > WWTP > Effluent > Algae...
CATCGGTTGCACCCAGATCACTGAAAGCTACTTGCCAGTTACCATTTACTGTTCCGAGCAGTGGTGCCCAGAAGTTGGTGGTAGTCGGGGCAACGCCAAGGGCGCCGGCGCCAACGTTAAAGCGGTCTGCACGGAATGTATTTGTTCTTGGTGCAGGGGCTCCGCTCATGGCCAGTGTTGACAGTGAATCCACTACGGTATTTACAAAGTCATCGGTACCGTTTGATCCGGTTCCGCCATCCAGCAGACCCACCAGGTTCAGCACCTGGCCATTGGGGGCTTTCAGGTTCATTACAATATCGCCAGCCCACGGATGGGTCATGGAGAATTTCACGCTTACATTTTTGATTACTGAACCGGCAGGAATACCTGAAACAGCAACAGGCGAACTCAGGATACCGTTCGCATCTCCGTCAGGAACGGTCAGCGGTAAGCCGGTTGTGGCGTTAAAGGTTACTGTGGTCGGTTCTGCAACTGTATTGGTCAGTGACAGTTGTTGTACACTGCCCAGACAGATCGTAGCAGATGCAGGGCTCACTACAGGCTGAATCGCGTTAACGGTCAGCGTAGCAGCTCCTGAAGCATCTATGGCAGAACAACCACCAGTAACAAGTGCACGGTATTGATAGCCGCTGTAAGCAGCAGAAACACCAGTCAGTGTAAGGGTGGCTGTAGTGGCACCACTATAGATACCTCCGTTAACCACATTCTGCCAGGCAGCAGTGGCATTGGGTCTGTATTCCCATCCATAAGCAGGTAATGTACCGCTTGTGGCAACAGTAAAGCTGGCATTCTGGCCGCAAACAATTGCTACGCTTGCAGGACTGGATGTAATAGATACAGGTACACAAGGAGCAATGGTCACATTATAATCTTCAGTCTCACCAAAACCGGAAGCGTTGGTACAGGACTGAGCAGAAGTAAACTGAGCCGTACCGAATTTCATCCGTACACGCATCCGGGTAGTACCGTTGAGTGCAGTAGAAGGAATGCTGATAGTTCCGCTGATCTGGGCGGTACCACCGGCACCGGTTCCGATAGCAGTAAACTCTGAAGTTTCGAACTGGCCATTCTGGTTATAGTCGATCCAAACGGCATCGGCCTTGCTCCAGGTGGCAGCATGGTTAATAGTAATCGGGTTGGCCGCTCCGGAATACAGGGTCGGGGCAGCAACTGCAGAGTAATAGGTATAACCTGCGGGTGGTCCTGCACTACAAGCGGATGAATTATCCAGTGTACCGATACGAACACGGGTGATCACATCGTCATCCGTACAATCGGTGGCTAATGGAATACAATAACAGGCAGTTGGACTGGCCATCGTTACCTGTAAAGGAGTAGATGTACCGGTATTGGAACCGCAACTGACAATACACTGATAATATGTGTTCGTAGTCTGGTTGGTTGTCAGGGTCGCGTTAGTGGCACCGGAAATATTTGTCCAGGCTGTGCCATTGGGTGATGATTGCCATTGATAGGTTACGCCACTTCCGGGTGTTGCCAGGGAGAGGGTAAAGTTAATGCCGGGACAAACCGGGTTAATGGTACTGTTCGTTGCACCAGGTGCGGGGGTACCTGTACAGGCAGCTACAGCTGTATAAACAACTTCATCAATACCAATATAGTCGGAGTTGGCACCGCTGGGTCCACCACTTGTTACAAAATAACGGAAGGCCAGACGACCTGACGTTGGAGCCGCTACACCGGAAATGGTAATAGTGTATTGTGTCCATACAGACGGATACCCCGTTGTAGTCAGCGTGGGGTTAATATCCAGTAAAAGGGTGGAGAAATCTCCGGTTGATGTTTCTGTTGCCCCCACGTCAGTACTGGCACCTGCCAGACTTAAACGTACCTGCAGACGATCCGGAAAAGCGGAGGTGGTTCTGCGGGTATAAAAGGTAAATACGTCCCCGTTTTTAATCGTCACATTCGGAGTAAACAACCATGTACTGATGGTTCCGGCCCCGGCCGTGCTGTTAAAGTTCGCACCGATATAAGCGGTGGCGGCACCAGCCTGAGAAGGGAACACAGTATTGTTTCCCTGAAACCAGGTGGTTGTACCGAGTGGGTTACTCAGGTTTTGTGAAGCCCATCCCGCAGGAAGGGGAACGACGGTTGCAAAATCCTCATTGAAAAGCACCTGGGCTTTAGTCCCAAATGACAACCCAATGAAAAGCATAGATGTCAGCAGACACCGGATGCCGAAAGTTGTTAATTTTTTTGGAGTAAAAAATAAAAGCATAGTCCTGGTTTTTATTAATATATGATCGGGTAATAACCCAAAAATAGCAGCGGCTTAAAGATAGGGAAATATTGATTCCACTTACAGGTTTCCCCCATTTTTGCCCCATATTTTTCATATAACGAAAAAAGTACCTGTAATTAACAGGTACTTGTATGGGGGAAAAAATTGATTACCATTTATCTACTTCCTCGTTGGCCGGAGCGGAAGTATCACCGGTCTCAGCTACCGGTGCCGGAGCAGGGTTTTCTGAAACGGCTTCAGAAACCTGAACAGTATCCATACCGTTTTCAACAGCGCCATTGTACTCATCGGCATCCTCATGATTAAAGGCGTCAAAATCAAAATCCGGCATCAGATCCGTTTTCACATAATCAACCGCCTCGCCGAGGGCCTTGATAAACTTATTGAAATCTTCCTTATACAGGAATACTTTATGACGGTCATATCCATTGTCATCAAACCGCTTGCGGCTTTCTGTAATGGTCAGGTAATAATCGTTACCACGTGTAGCTCTCACATCAAAAAAATAGGTCCGCCTTTTGCCTGCACGAATCCTTTTGCTGTAGATGCTTTCCATTTTTTTGTCATTGTTCTCGTACGCCACTGTATAAGTTTTTAGCAGTTAATGAATTACTCTGGTTTTGAGTGCTACAAATATAGAAATGTTTATGAAACGGCCAAATCGGCCTTTGAGTTTGTTTTTGGGCAGCTTCCCGGGTCAGCCCTTCTGCTGATCATTATCCAGCTGCTGTTTATGGTAAAGGGCTGCATAATACCCGTTCCTGGCCATCAGTTCCTCATGGGTGCCTGTTTCTGCAATTTTCCCGTCCTCCAGCACCAATACCCGGTCAAAACTGAAGAGGGAGAAAATACGGTGTGTAATAATAATAGCCGTTTTGTCCTCGAGGTACTTATTTAATCCCCCGATTATTGCTCGCTCCGTACTGGCATCCACGGCACTGAGACAATCATCAAAGAGGACAATTTCAGGATCCTTGATCAGTGCCCGGGCAATGGAAATCCGTTGTTTCTGTCCCCCGCTCAAGGTCACCCCCCGCTCCCCGATCATGGTTTCATATTGCCCGGAAAACCCTTCAATCTCCTTTTCCACACTGGCCCGGGAGGCCGCCCCGATCACCTGGGCGGGGTCAGACTGATCCAGGCCAAATCCGATATTGTCAGCCACTGTATCACTGAACAGAAACACGTCCTGGGGAACATAACTGATCTGTTCCCGCAGGGTTTTCAGATCCAGCTTCCGGATATCCACCCCATCCAATTCTATCCGGCCGGCAGATACATCATACATGCGGAGCAGCAACTGCGCCAGCGTTGTCTTTCCGCTGCCGGTTCTACCAACAATAGCGAGCTTTTCGCCGGATTTTATCTCCAGGTCAAACTGCCGTATGGCCTGAATACCTGTATCCGGGTAGGTGAAGTCCACATTATGAAACCGGATACTTCCGGTCAGTACCGGTTTCAGTGCCTGTTCCTCATTCCGTATTTCAGGTTTAATATCCAGGAATTCATTAATTCTTTTCTGAGAAGCCGCCGCCCGCTGAATCATACTGGCCGTAAGCCCGATAGCGCTGACCGGGAAGGTGAGCATATTAATATACATCACAAACTCAACGATGGTATTTACCCCGATAGAATGCCCTCCTTTAATGTAATACAATCCTCCTATCATTATCGTAAGCAATGTGCTCAGTCCGATCAGCAAGGTGATAGAGGGAAAATAAATGGCTTCCACTTTTACGAGCCCCAGTACCTGTTTCCTGAATTCTTCCGCATTCCGGGTAAAAAAACCAAGCATGGCTTTCTCCTGTACAAAGGACTTGATCACCCGTATACCTGAATAAGTTTCCTGTGCATTGGTGGTGAGTTGTGACAGGGATTCCTGGATACGTTCGCTGCGTTTATGAATTGTATTGTTGACAAAATAAATGGTGGCCGCCAGTATTGGCAGTGGTGCCAGTACATATAAGGTGAGTTCATGATCCCGTTTCAGCATAAAAAACACGCTCAGTGAGATAATGGAAACCAGGTTGGCCAGGTACATGATGGCCGGACCGGTAAACATACGTACCCGGCTTACATCTTCGGCGATCCGGTTCATCAGATCCCCTGTACGCTGGGTTTTATAAAAAGCCATATTCAGCTGCTGATAGTGGTCAAACACTTCATTTTTCTGTTCATATTCAATATAACGGCTCATGACAATGATGGTCTGCCGCATCAGGAACAGGAAAAATCCCCTCAGCAGGGCCAGTATCAGAATTGTAATACCGCAAATGGCTACTACTTTACTGATCGGGGTGCCTGGTTTATCCAGAAAAAGGATAAACTGGTCTACCAGGCCATCATAATCCGGTTGTTTGTCAGGGGCTTTATAGCCCGGCAAATGCAATGATCGTTGCACAAAATCAATTATAAATCCGGTTACCTGTGGCGAGAGAACGTTAAAATAGTTCGAAAGGAATACAAATATGATCCCCCCTCCCAGCCTGACCCGGTATTTCCAGAAATACTTATTAAGTGCCCCGAGATGCTTCAATTATAATGATTTGAAACAAAATTACTTGAATACCGATAATTTTTTGGAAGATAATGCTTTAGCCTTTTATTTTGCACCCGGAGAGATGGCAGAGCGGTCTAATGCGGCGGTCTTGAAAACCGTTGACTGTCACAGGTCCGGGGGTTCGAATCCCTCTCTCTCCGCTTTAACCTCCGGCGCTCTGGCACCGGAGGATTTTTTTTGGGCAAAAAAAACGGACCCCTTCCGGGATCCGCTCCAATATTTTAAGTCATTTTCTTAAAAAACCAGCACGCCTTCTTTGTAACCGTTTGTTTTTTCAGCCACTTTTACGGTCACTTTTTTACGGATGGCCAGTGACTGTTCCAGTTTTTGCCGGATATCGTCATAGATGGCCACCGGGTAATAAATGCTGGTGATGCCATCCAGCCGGGACATCGCATACGGCATATTTTCTCCTGCCGAATAAAATACCAGCTGAAATTTACCTGCTTTAACATCCGTCATCGTCAGTTCCATGGTAATCCGGAGGCTATGCTTGTAACTGTTATGACTGCCATCTGCCAGGTTGGAAGCGGCAAATACCACACTGCTGATTCCTTTCACTTCCCAGGTTTCATTTTTATCAGCCGCCGGCATCTCCGTTTTAAACGCCCGCTTCATCAATACACCGCCCGAGCGCACGGCTTCTGGATCTTCTTCACTTTTCTGGGCTTGTACATGTACACTCAGTAACCCGGCCAGTAATAATAACAAAAGAGATTGCTTTTTCATTTTCAGTTATTTAATTCATTGAGCGGACAAATATAACCAAACCCGGAATAATACCGGCATCAGCCCTGGCTGACAACCAGTCTGCCTTCGAGCACCTGGCGGTGTGGCAGATTGTCCTGTTCCTTATTGATCAGGCGAAAGAGCAACTCGGTGGCTTTCTCGGCCTGTTGATAGGGAAACTGTTCCACAGAAGCGGCCGGCGGGTTATCGAGATAACTGGTCACCGGCAGGTTGGCATAACTGACAAATGCAATGTCTTTATTAATCTGTAATCCGGAATTCCGTGCATATTTCATTGCGTCCAGTGCCACATAATCATTAAAGGCGATTACCGCCGTGGGGCGGTTACGCAGCGCCAGCAATTTATGCATGGCATCGGCTGTCCTGGCCGCACTCAGATCTGTTGTAACCACAAATGCCGATTCCGGTTTTATGCCATGCTTTTTCAATCCCTGCTGATAGCCTTGCAGGCGTTCCCGGGCTGGCAACATGGTATCCGGTCCTTTGATGAAACCGATTTTGCGATGCCCCTGACTAACCAGCCAGTCCACCAGTTCCACCGAACAATGCTGCAGGTTGCAGGATACCGAATAAGCTTCCGGGAAATCCGGTACCCGGTCAAAAAAAACAACCGGTATATTATATTTATCCAGCTGTGTAAAATGATCAAAATTCCGGGTCGTCTTTGACAATGACACCAGTATACCATCCACCCGGTGACGGCGCATACTGTCCACAATCCGGACTTCCCGATCCTGCTGATCATGCGATTGCCCGATTAAAACCGTGTAATTATTCTTTGTAGCCACATCTTCAATTCCGTTAATCGCCATGGAAAAAAATTCCTCGCTGAGGTGGGGAAGGATGATTCCCAGTGTCATGGTTTTCCCTTGCTTAAAGGAAATCGCGGCCTGGTTGGGTTCATAATTCAGTTCCGCCGCCAGTTGCTGTACCTGCGTCTTGGTCCGCAGCCCGATACTGGAATGGTTGTGCAGGGCCCGGGATACCGTAGACACTGACACATTCAGGCGTCTCGCAATTTCTTTTATAGTCGTGGGCTTCTGCTCCATCAATGTTCCGGGATTGTGTGTACAATGTTACAAATAAATAGCTGACTTACAGAACCGCCTGCAGGAATTGCCAAACCGGGCCTGCCTGAAATCAAATTATTTTTTTATCAGCTGAAAAAACAGTAACTTCCTTTGAGAAACATACGCCATATGAATAATGTTGCTGCTGTCCTGAAAAGGAAGAATTTTCATCCTGTGTCTGTGCCTGCCGGCACTTCTGTAATTGATGCGCTCCGGATCATGGCCGAGAAAAATATCGGCTCCCTGGTGGTCATGAATGGTGATCAATACCTGGGCATCGTTTCAGAAAGGGATTATTCCCGTAAAGTCGTGCTGAAAGGCAAAAACTCCAATGAAACAAAAGTAGAGGAAATCATGTCAACAGACCTTCCTCAGATCAACCCGGCTGACAGTATTGAACATTGCATGGAACTGATGTCGGGAAGAAATATCCGGTATATGCCGGTGTTTGAAAACGGACAACTGACCGGTATTATTTCAATGAGTGATGCCGTGAAAGAAACCATCCTGGCTCAGAAGGAAACCATCAACCAGTTGTCCAGTTATATCCACAGCTGACTTACCTGCTCATTAATTAGCAACGAAGCCCCGTAAGGCTTCGTTTTTTTATTTCTTACCCGGATCTTCCGCAGGAGCCGGTTTTTCCTTCACCACCACCAGTCCGTTAAGTTCCACCTGCATGGGCAACAGGCCGATCTTTACAACCGCCTTTTTACCCCGCAATTCCATGACCACACCCACCTGGTGATTTTTTTTCATTTTTACTTTATCGCCCACTTTAATCTCCCCGCCGACTTCCTTAAACTTTTCATCTATTTTTTTCTGCATTTTACCGACCACCTTTTTCTCATCCTTCCGGAACAACAAGGCTTCCATCTGCTTGATCACTTTCTGTTTATTATCCTCGCGGCGCCATTCCACCAGTATCTGTTTCAGTTTACGTTCCATATCCTTCATATAGGCGATCTTCTCCTCAGCCACCCGGTTCTGTTCCTTCAGAATTTCCACCTGTTGCCGGTGTTTTTCTTTTTCAATAACCTCCTGCATTTCTTTTTTAATCCGGTCATTTTCTTTCAACACCTGGCTCAGTTGTTTTTCCTTTTTCTGTACCTGTTGCAGATCCTGCTCGGTCCGGTTGAGCAGCTTATCCAGCCGGTACTGATCTTCGTCCACCAACTGCCGCGCCCGGTTGATCAGTTGTTTATCCATCCCGATACGCTCGGCAATGGAGAAGGTATAGGAACTGCCCGGTTTGCCGATGATCAGTTTATACAGCGGTTGCAGATTTTTTTCATCAAAGGCCATGGCTCCGTTCACAATTCCCGGTGTTTTGCCGGCCATCACTTTCAGGTTGAGGTAGTGCGTGGTTACCACACCGATGGAATGCTTCTTCACCAGTTCCTGCATGATCACTTCGGCAAAAGCTCCTCCCAGATTGGGATCAGTACCACTACCCAGTTCATCTATGAAAAACAAAGTACGCCCGTTGGCATGACTGATAAAGTGTTTCATATGGAGCAGGTGACTGCTGTAGGTACTCAGTTCAAACTCGATGCTCTGTGTATCCCCGATATGAATCATCAGCTGCCGGAAAATACCAAAGCGGGAAGAAGGATGTACCGGTACCAGCAAACCGCTCTGCACCATCATCTGGAGCAGGCCGATGGTTTTCATGGTCACGGTCTTACCGCCGGCATTGGGACCGCTGATCACCAGTATCCGGCTGTTCTCCTCGAGGGTTACGGATACAGGAACCGTTTCCTTATTCAGTTTCCGGTTATACAGATATAACAAGGGATGACGGGCCTCCACCAGGTGTACACCGGCTTTGTCCGTCACTATGGGATATTCACCGTTCATATCCATGGCCAGTTTAGCCTTGGCCCGGATAAAATCATATTCCCCGAGGATACGGTGATACTGGGTGAGCAACGGGGCATAAACGGATAATTTAGCCGTCAGTTCTTTTAATATCCGGTAGACCTCTTTGCGTTCATCATTCTCGAGTTCATGCACTTCATTATTGAGTTCAATCGTTTCTTCCGGTTCCACAAAAGCGGTTTTCCGGCTATCACTTTCCCCGTGAAGAATACCTTTTACCGTTCGTTTTTGCTCGGCAAAAACTGCCACCACCCGGCGGCCGCTCATAAAACTTTCTTCAATTTCAGCCAGGTAGCCGGCTTTGTTCAGCTTTGATACGATACGCTCAAATACCCGTCGCAATTCATTTCTCTTCCGGTACAACCGCATCCGGATTTCGCGCAGTTCATCAGAAGCGCTGTCTTTCACCTGACCATATTCATCCACCACTTCATCGATAAGCGCGTTAATCACTTTTTCATAATAGGTATCTTCAATTACTCTTACCAGGCCCCGGTAAGCTTCCCTTTTTTCATTATCAAACCAGCGGAAAATATTACTCATGTTCTCCGCCAGTTTACGGATAGCGATAAACTGTTCACCGGAAAGCAGGGCACCCGGAATGGAAAGCAATTTCAGTTCCTTTGCCAGATTGAGTACGGTGTCATTGGGAAAATAAATACTGTTGGCCGTCAGTTGCCGGTATTCATGCGATTGCAGGAGTTCCAGGTCAATAAACTCTTTACGGGTATGTATCCGCAATTCAAGTGCTTTGCTGCGGGCATGATCGGTCTGGCAATACAGGGCCAGCAGGTCCCTGACCTTATTAAACTCCAGTTGTATATATGCGGATTCCGGGAAAAGCCTCATGATAATATAAGCGCCTGTATGGCGGTGCAAATTTCGGCAATTACAGTTACTTTCGGGGGCCTGCTTACGGAAAAGCTGAAATCAGTTGTTTTTTTTCACCTGCAATTCCTCCCAGGGGGTACTGCCATCCTTCTCACGGGTAAATGTAAATGCATCCGTTGACTGCAAAACGATTTCAGCTGTGGTATATATTTTGCAGCCCGGCATCAGGTGACCACCGATGGTGGAACCGGTACTGTCGCTGATGCTGATATGCAGGTGAGAACCGTTGATACTGTTGGTACCGGTCAGACTGACAATTTCAAAATGGCCGGATCCGGTACTGGCTTCCGGCTGATTGGCAAAACGGATAGCATAATCAGTCAGACTCCCCACGCAGGAAGCCACCCATCCGGCATTGATCTTATTCTCCGTTACCACTTTCTCGATACCGGCCTTCAGGTCCTCACCCGGTTTCAGACGGAAAGCATAAACAGTAACCGCAGAAGGTGTCATGGGTGTTGATTTACAGGATGCAAAAAGTATAAATATTAACGAAATGAGAACAAAACGCATACGGAAACTGTTTTAGGTTTGGGCCTGTAAGTTAACCGGTTCTCTTTAATCACCTCAAAAATAAGCGGGCATTTAAAAATTCCCGACATTCATAGTCGTTATGATCAGACATTACCGCCTGAAAAAACTGCTGTACCTGTTATTACCCGGCATTATTCACCTGGTTTCCTGTGCGCAGAAAGCCCCCACCACCACCCCTTCAAAAGAAACAAACAATATGGAAAAAACAACACCCCTGCCTCCACATACAGCCATTGCCACATTTGCCAACGGTTGCTTCTGGTGTACGGAAGCCATTTTTGAAGAACTCAACGGGGTGATCAGTGCGGTGTCCGGTTATACCGGAGGCAGCACGGTTAATCCGACGTATAAAGAAGTATGTGACGGAGAAACCGGTCATGCAGAATGCCTGCAGATAACGTATGATAGCACCAGGATCAGTTTTGCAGCATTGCTGGAAGTATTCTGGCAGACACATGATCCAACCACACTGAACCGCCAGGGTGCTGATGTGGGTACACAATACCGGAGTGGTATTTTTTACCATACGGAAGAACAAAAACAGCAGGCCGAATTATATAAATCGGAACTGGATAAAAGCGGCGCCTTTACTAACCCGATAGTAACGGAAATTACCCCCTTCACTGTATTTTATCCCGCAGAGGATTATCATCAACAGTATTTTGAACTAAACGGCGATAAGAATCCATATTGCCGGGTGGTTATCCAGCCAAAACTGGATAAATTCCGGAAAGTCTTTAAAGACAAACTCCGGAAAAACAATGCTGAATAACGAAAGAAGCTGTACCAACGGCCTGTTATCCCTTTTACGGAATAGCAGGTGCTGATACAGCCTTCTTTACTTGAAACCCCTATAAGAATCTGTTTACTGCACCACTACTTTTTGTGCAAATTTTGATTTACCTGCCTGTACAGACACAATATAATTTCCACTGCTAAGCTGGTCAAAGCCATCCAGTGCAATGCTGTTTGAACCAGCCAGCAGGTTTACCTGTTTTTGTTTAACCACGCGGCCGGCATAATCTACCACCAGTACAACGCCGGTTGTTTTTTCCAGCATATCAATCACCACCGTTGTTCCGGACTGGATCAAAGTGGGATACACTTTTACCTGACCCGGTATACTGCTGCTCATTTTAACGGATACGATGCTGCTGTATTCTGTCCGTCCGTCTTGTCCGGTTGCTTTTAAACGGTAAAACACCATACTGCCGTTTACTTCTGTATCGGTATAACCAGACCGGGTAAGCACGTTACCTGACTCCTGGTAAACGGTACTGAATGAAGTACCATTCGTGCTTTTTTCCAGCACTATTTTACCATACTTATCGGCAGCCAGTGTCCAGTTCAGTTTCACATCATTATTCACCGCCACACCATCAAAAGCAAACAGACCGGAAATAGCCAGCGGATAATGCTGATAGGTGAATGGCTTATAATAAAGGGAAGCATACCTTGTACTGTTACCTGCTGTCTGGTTGTTGGAACCCACCCGGTACGTCATTACAGAAATATTTGTATTGGTCACGGTGAACATCACCTGCTTGGCGGTAGTATCCACCAGCGTACCGTACAGGTTACCGGTAGTATTATTGCCACTGATAACTGACCCGGCTTTAGAAACCGTGATTTCCGTATCATATGTGTTGAATTCGTATGTACCACCACCCATATCAACCTGATTAAATTCTTTCAGTGTATTACCACCGTTAGGACTACCATCAATATCCAGCCCGGTTGCAGCTAATTCCGGAAGAATAACCGGCGTACTGGTACCAGCCGTGACGAAACGTATTGTAAAGTCAATATATGCATTTGAATAGCCACTGATCCGGTATTCAGGCTGAAAAGCTTCACTGTACCCGTCAATGGTACGGTCAATATTCCGGAGCACAATACTACCATTTATAGCTTCCACTTTCACCAGTGCATCCACATTGGTGGTTACATTATAAAAACGGTAAACAGCACCAGCCGTCAGTGCCGTACCTGAATCCAGGTTATACGTATTGAAATTTAAAATGGGAGGTTGAGCGTTTGCCCGCTGGGGGAATAATACCGTGAGAAAAAAGCATGCACACAGGCATACAGAGGTAAATGTAGTTTTCATACTATAGGGTTTTTTGTTTTTACGTAGGGTTGTGATCGTGGTAATTCAGGGGAGATCGGACTGGATCGGAATCGGGGTAGTTCTGGGAGTCTGGATTTTAAAATCCCGGTTTATTGTATCTGTTTGTACCGGGTGATGGATCTTTACGAAACTTTTCTACTATACCGTTTCGTTATTTCCTGATGAGTCAAAAGTATAATCCACGTTTGATTTATGCAAGCTTTTACGCAAGAAAAACTAAAGCATTTACTTAGTAAAATTACTAGTAGCCCTGTAAGTTATTGTAATGCAGCCCAGTTACAAAACTATATAGACAGAAAAAAAATAAAAAAAATTACACAAATAAGATTTCAGGGTCTTTGAATCCGGGTTTTTCGCAGTTCCAGCAGGTTCAGTGCATTGGCCTTAAACCCCGAAACATAGGGCTGGACCAGCCGTACGGCTTTATCATACCAGAGCGGGATTACCGGGGCATCATTGATCATAAGCTGATCCGCCTGCCGGTAAAGTGTATAGCGGATGGAATCATTGGTTTCAGTAATGGCTTTTTCAAATAAAGCATCAAATGCCTTATTCTGATAGCGGGTATAATTCGGCGGTGCCGGGTTCTTTGAATAAAATACGGAGAGATAATTTTCCGCATCCGGGTAATCGGCAATCCAGCTGCCACGGAAAAAAGCCGCTTTTGAATTTGCTGTCATATCCAGCAGCAGGGATTTCTGTACCACTTCCACCTGCACAGGAATACCGGACTCTTCCAGTTGTTTGGCAATAAAATTGGCCATATCCGCATAGATGGCGATTGTGAGCAGTTTTATCTGTGGCAATCCCCTGCCACCCGGAAATCCGGCAGCCGCCAGTAATTGTTTTGTCTTTTCGGGATTATACTGATACCCTTTTACGGCCACAGAATCGAATGAAGGCAGGCCCAACGGAACAAAACCCGATTCTGCCGGTGTACCCAATGAATTCCGGAGATAGAGTGTCATTTTCCTTCTGTCAAAGCCATAGTTCATCGCCTGCCGGATTTGCTTCTGTCTGAGTGGGGAATTTTTAACCAGCGGATTTGTTGTGTCCATCAGGATTCCCAGATATTCTATATTCAGGTATGGCCCGGCAATTAACACAATCTTTCCATCCCAGTCTTTGCGGAGTGTGCCTTTCTTCGTCAGCACTTCATCTTTAAAGGAAGCTTCAATATCATTTATAAAATCCAGTTCTTTTTGCCTGAATAATAAAAACTCGGTGGCTTTGCTGTCATAGAAACTCACTTTTATCCCATCCAGATAAGGCAATGGGTTACCGGCACTGTCTTTTTCAAAATACTGTTCGTTTTTCTTCAATACCAGGGCCTGGCCTTCTTCCCATACCAGCATACGGAATGGACCGGTACCTACAGGATGACGGCGGAACTCGCTTCCGTAAAAGTCCACCACTTCCCTTGGCACTATGGAACAGTATTGCATGGATAAAATACCCAGTACCGGATTATAAGGGCGGAGCAGTTTCAGCTGAAAGGTGGAATCATTCAATGCGAGAAAGGGTTGCAGGGTATCCACTTTGCGGTTAAAAATCCAGGACCCGGGACTGGCCACCCGTTTATCCATTATACGGTCCAGGCTATATACAATATCAGCGGCTGTCATCTTCCTCCCTTTTCCACCGGGAAAAGCCGGATCGTCATGAAACAATACATCGCGGCGGAGGTGAAAGGTATAGGTGGTTCTGTCCGGAGATATATCCCAGGACCTGGCCAGCGAGGGTACTATATGCAGGCTGTCGTCAATTTCAACCAGTGTATTGAAAAGCTGGTGGGCCGGCCACATGGTGGCCTGGCTTTTAGCAAAAGCCGGATCCAGCGTGGGAATTCCGGAAAATTCATTGTAATGAAAAACATTTTTCTCCTGCCCGGATTTATTATAACAGGACAGGATCAGGAAACAACCCCACAAAAAAGAAAAATATTTTGTTAAACGGTACATGAGTTAGTAAGAGTCGGACTAAATTAGCAAAGTATCGCTTATAAAACGTTTAACCGGAAATAATGTACCTGCTCCCCCGTTACCTGCTTCAGTTCTCCCTTTTATTCCTGACCGTATATAGTTGTGCCCAACCCCTGAATAAGAAAGAAGTCTTTACCCGGCAGGACACACTCCGGGGCAGTAACGGGCCGGGCCGTGACTGGTGGGATGTCCATTTTTATAATCTCAGCATCTCCCCCGACTATACCACAAAAAAAATCAGTGGCATCTCAGAGATTCTGTTTACGGTAAAAGAGGATTGCAACAATAAAATTATACAGATAGATCTGCAGCAGCCCATGCGGATTGACAGTATCAGTGGCAGCCTGGGCCGGATCACCCGGTTCCGTCGTGACGGCAATGTGTATTTTATTGAAACCGGGAAGAAAACGATCAGCAGGTGGCTTACAGCGGGTGATGTGCCCGCTATGCATTCACTTAAAATCTATTTCTCCGGCAAACCCCGTGAAGCCGTAAATCCACCCTGGGATGGCGGCTGGATATGGACAAAGGATAACCGGGGCCGTCCCTGGATGACGGTAGCCTGCCAGGGACTGGGAGCCAGTGTTTGGTATCCCTGTAAAGATTACCAGGGAGATGAACCGGATAATGGAGCCACGCTTTCCATCACGGTGGCCGATAGTCTGGTGGCTGTGGGCAATGGCCGGCTGATCCATAAACTTGACAATAAAAACGGCACCAGCACCTGGCAATGGTCGGTGAAGAACCCTATAAACAGTTATAATATCGTACCCTATATTGGGAAATATGCCCGTTTCAGCGATCAGTACACCGGTGAAAAAGGGGATACCCTCAGCCTCGACTATTACGTACTGGACTATGAACTGGAAAAAGCCCGTAAACAGTTTGACCGCGACGTGAAGCGGATGCTGACAGCATTTGAATACTGGTTCGGTCCCTACCCCTTTTATAATGACGGATACAAACTGGTGGAATCACCTCATCTCGGGATGGAACACCAGAGCGCCATTGCCTATGGTAATTACTTTATGGATGGCTATATGGGAATGGACTTATCGAATACCGGCTGGGGCAGGAAATGGGATTATATCATAATCCATGAAAGCGGGCACGAATGGTTTGCCAATAATATCACCAGCAATGATATTGCCGATATGTGGGTGCATGAAGGTTTTACTATGTACTCCGAAGTATTGTTTACCGAATACCATTATGGCCGGCAGGCTGCTGATGAATACCTGCAGGGCATCCGGAATGATATCAGCAATGACCGGCCCCTGATCGGTCCCCATGGCGTAAACAAAGAAGGAAGTGATGATATGTATAATAAAGGAGCCAGCCTGATTCATACCATCCGGCAACTGATCAGCAATGACAGCCTTTTCCGGGACATTCTGCGTGGCCTGAACCGTGACTTCCGTTGTAAGACCATTGACTCAAGAGACCTGGAAAAGTATTTCTCTGAAAAATCTGGGCTGGCACTGCAGCCGGTGTTTGATCAGTACCTCCGTACTGTAAAGATCCCGGTGCTGGAATATAAAATGGAAGGGAATCAGCTCAGTTACCGTTGGGGAAACTGTAATCCGGATTTCAATATGGCGCTGGAACTTACCGGGAAATCGCGTTTATGGCTTCATCCTGGCAGCAGCTGGCAGACGATTCAATTGCCGGAAGGGTGCTCGGTTCAGGACTATAACCGGAATTTCTATATCACGTTGAAGAAACTGCCCTGAACCGGGAACAGGGTACGGGGCTGTCCATTATCTTTACCAAATGAGTAATATCCGCCGGCAAAGTATTATCTCCTCCCTGGTCATCTATATGGGCTTTGGAGTCGGGTTACTCAATATCTATCTGTTTACCAAACAGGGAATTTTTGAGGAACATCAATATGGGCTATACAATGCCATTATTGCCATTGCCACCCTGATGATGGCCTTTTCCAGTTTCGGGGCGCCCACCTATATTTATAAATTTTTTCCCTATTACAAGTCACATCTCCCGGATAAAAAAAATGACCAGGCAGCTATCGCACTGGTCACCGGTATCATCGGCTTTCTATTTATTATTATCGCGGGCATCGTATTAAAGCAATTGGTGGTGAAAAAATACATCACCAATGCCCCGGATATCATTACTTATTACCAATGGATTTTCCCGATGGGTTTTGGCCTGCTGATCTTTACCTTACTCGAAGCCTGGGCCTGGCAGATCCATAAATCCGTTTTTACCAATTTCCTCCGGGAATTGGGCTGGCGGTTGTTTACCCTGGTGCTGATCATCCTGTACTCCTTCCAGCTGATTTCTTTTGATCTGTTTGTAAAACTGTTCACCTTCAGTTATCCCTTTATCGCCATTGTATTGCTGATTTACCTGCTGGCCACCCGGCAGATTCATTTTCATTTTTCAATCAGTAAAGTCACCCGGCGTTTTTCCGGCAGTATTTTCAGGCTCAGTTCGTTTGTCTATGCCGGTCTGGTAATCTTCAATATTTCACTGGTATTTGATTCTTTACTGATCCCCTCCGTACTGGATGACGCGCTTGCGCAGCTGGCCATCTATTCGGTAGCCCAGAATATCGCGTCGATGATACAGGCGCCGCAACGGGGCATTATCAGCGCATCCATGATCCACCTGTCTACCGCCTGGAAAGAAAAAAACATGGGACTGATCGGCCGGGTTTATCAGCGTTCTTCGATAAATCAACTGATATTCGCCACCGGTTTTTTTTCCCTGGTGGTCTTGAACCTCCAGGAGGCCGTCACCACTTTTCAGCTGAAAGAGACATACCTGAAAGCCTTCCAGGTGGTTATATTCCTGGGACTGGCCAAAGTAGTGGATATGGGTACCGGGGTAAATTCACAAATTATCATCACGTCCACCTACTGGCGGTTTGAAATGTTCAGTGGCATTATCCTCCTGGCCATCATGCTGCCGCTGAGTTATGTACTCACGAAATCACATGGCATTGCCGGCACGGCGGTGGCTCAATTGGTTTCTATCAGTATTTATAACATGATCCGGATTATATTTCTCTGGAAAAAATTCAGGCTGCAGCCCTTTTCCCTGCAATCCCTGTATACCCTTTTACTGGCAGGAACCTGCTTTGTGTTCAGCTACTTCCTTTTCCGCGACATGCAAGGTTGGGCCGGTCTGTTTGCCCGGAGTATTTTTTTCTGTGTTGTATTTGCAACGGCTGCCACGTACACGAAACTATCCCCCGATATTCAACCGGTGTTGCAGCAAATTCAAAAAAGACTGGGAATTAAAAAATAAAGAAAGCTCAGTTGGAAGCCACTACCTGTTTCTCATCAATCCGGCCCGCACCGATAAAACGTTTCAGGTAATAGGTTTCAAACAGATCACTGACCATTACCCCTTTTGAAACAGAGGCATGAATAAATTTATTATTGCCGAGGTATACACCCACATGAGACACGCCGCGACCGGTGGTATTAAAGAAAACCAGGTCACCTTCCTGTAGCTCGGTGGTGGAAATTTTACGACTGAAACGATATTGTTCACGCGAAACCCGCGGCAGAGTAATACCATAGGCTGCTGCATAAACGGAGAGTGAAAAAGCGGAGCAATCCACTCCTTTTTTAGTCATACCGCCGGAACGGTAACGAACCCCGTACCACTCATCCACCGCTTCCAGCAATGTTTTATTGGGAAGGGATTCTATTTCCGTATCCATTAAAATGGAATACTTAAAATGTACGGGGCTGGCTGATTCTACCGCAGGAGTACGACCCGTGTAAACATTGGGTACGGCCACCTGTTCCTGTAAAATAACCGGCTGTTGTGTTGCAGTGGAGATCTTTTTTGGTTTTGTAGTTTCCTGTTTTACAGGAGCTGCCGTTACCGCATGCCTGGTTTGCGGGTCGATGGAAATATCTTCTATGAAACGGGTTTTCGCCGGTTGTGTCTTTGCCGGTTCATCAGTAACAGCCACTTGCTTATTGCTGGTAAAATTCAACTGTTTCAGCGCTGTACAGCTGCTGAAAAACACAAGTGATAAAAGGACTGTTACTAATTGCTTAACCATTGGTATTTACGTCTGTTGATTTCATAGGTGGTTAATAATTCGGTTCTGTTCCCGTCAACCGGCCCGGGAGCGGTGCGCAAAAATAACTTATCCCGGTTTAAAATGCGACAATGCTTAAACGAAATTAGGAGGCATAAATTGCCACAATCACAACATGCTGATAGTAAGCACTTTAAAAATATCCACATTCCATAACCTGAGCAAAATCATCTGTCTTTCGGACCGGTATATTTCTTATTATTGATCCAACGTTACAGTTATGCAAATACTATTCCCTTTTTTCAGTCTCCTTTTATTCAGCACCGGTTGCCAGCAGGCACCCGCAAGTTCACAAAAAGAGGTTAATCCTGTCATAATCAGTCGTATGGACACATTGCCGCCTCCGGTTGTGCCCGTACCGAAACGCTATAGCCAGCTTAGATTTGAAAAAAAAGAAATACTGAAAGCTGCCCCGGGAACAAAATCGGTTCTGTTTAATACCAGTGGTTCGAAAATATATGCCATGAACCTTGAAGGGATGAGTGTATATGAGTTTGACCAGGCAACCCGGAAACTCAGCCGCGAGTTTAAGTTTAAACCTACCCGGGGAACCGGCTGGGATTATGTAAAAAGCAAGCCTATTCCTTCTTTTCAGGAAAAACCGGTGGAAGCCTGTTTCAGTCATGATGATAAAATACTGTGGGTATCCCTGCATAATGCCGATGGCATTGTAGCTATCCGACTGGATGATTTTGCTAAAAACACGGCAAAACCCGGCAAAGGGCAAAAAACCAAACCGGTAATAGTTGTGTATCCCGGCACTGCCCGGAAAGATTCCTTTCATGTGCCCTTAATTGAAACGGGAAAGACACCGAAAGTGATAGCCCGGAGTGCAGACAGCAAGCACCTGCTGGTCAGTAACTGGCATTCCTATTCTATCAGCGTGCTGGAAATGGATGAAACCAGTTCTCCTTTTGGGAAAGTCATTGCCACGATACCGGTCAGCGATATTCCCCGGGGTATTGCAGTGGATGATCTGAATAAAAAATCATTTGTGGCAATTATGGGCGGTTCCAGTATTGTACGCCTGGATAATGAAAGCTGGAAGGCAGATTCCACACTTTCCGTCTGGAGCAGCCCCCGCCATGTAATTATGGATACCAGCGGACATCTTTTTGTATCCTATAACAGTATCGGGCAGATCGCCTGCCTGGATGCGCAAACCGGCAAACAGTTGTTTGCCATAAAAACCCATGCACAACCCCGTACGATTGCCCTGTCCAAAAACCACAAATTTATTTTCGCCACCTGTTATACCAGCGACATGGTGGATGTGTACAAAATCAACGCCGATAACTTTGAGAAAGTGGCATCTTTGCCCTGTGAAGGACATCCGGTAGGCGTGGATATTTTTGAAAATGACAACAAACTGGAAGCCTGGGTCTGCAGTTATAAAAAGGGGGAGATCCATGTATATACGTTTGGGAAAAAGGAATAGTACAGGTGCCGGGTGTCAGGTGTCAGGAAGACAGAATACTAAAAATATAAAGTGAGAAGGGGATCAATATGAAGTTTTCGCATTTACACGTACATACGCAGTACTCCCTGCTGGATGGGGCTGCTTCCATAAAAAATCTGTATAAAAAAGCCATTAAAGACGGCATGCCGGCACTGGCCATCAGCGATCACGGGAACATGTTCGGGGTATTTGATTTTGTGGCCGAAGCGTACCGGAACAAGGATGAGAACGGCAAAGTGAAAGTAAAGCCGGTGGTAGGCTGTGAATTTTATATCACGGAAAACCGGCATCAGAAAACCTTTACCAAGGAACAGAAAGACCGCCGGCTGCACCAGATACTGCTGGCGAAAAATGACCAGGGCTACCGCAACCTGATCAAACTGACCTCCCTTGGTTTTATTGAAGGGATGTACAGCAAGTATCCCCGTATTGATAAAGAACTGGTGGTGCAATATCATGAAGGGCTGATCGCCACCACCTGTTGCCTGGGCGCATCAGTACCACAGGCCATCCTGCGGAAGGGGGAAGAAGAAGGTGAGAATGAGTTTAAATGGTGGCTCAATATTTTCCAGGAAGATTTTTACGTGGAACTGCAACGCCACGGAATGGCCGAGCAGGATAAAGTAAATGAAGTACTGGTAAGACTGGCCAGAAAATACAATGTAAAAATCATAGCGAGCAACGACTCGCATTATGTGGAACAGGATGATTTCAACGCCCATGATATCCTGCTTTGTATCAACACCGGTGAAAAACAGGCCACCCCTGCCCTGCGTGATTTTGTAGACGACGACGTGAATGTAAAAGACAAAAGGTTTGCCTTTCCCAACGACCAGTTTTATTTCAAAACCACGCAGGAAATGAGCAAGGTTTTTCATGACCTGCCTGAAGCCATTGACAATACCAGTGAGATCGTGGACAAAGTGGAACTGCTCAGTCTCACCCGTGATATCCTGCTGCCCAATTTCCCCGTGGAGAAACGATTTGAGATTCATACAAAAGAGGAAACCATCGGCAAATACAAAGTATCCGCTGAGTCACAGAACCAATGGGAATTTTTAAAACATATAACATACGAAGGAGCGGCCAACCGGTATACCGAGCTTACTGATGAGATAAAGGAGCGTATCGAGTTTGAGTTGTTTACCATTAAAATGATGGGCTTTGCCGGATACTTCCTGATTGTAAGTGACTTTATCAAAGCCGGCAGGGAAAAAGGGGTATTTATAGGACCCGGTCGTGGTTCCGCGGCCGGATCGGTGGTGGCGTTTTGTATTGGCATTACCAATATCGACCCGATCAAGTATAATCTTCTGTTTGAGCGTTTCCTGAATCCGGACAGGAAATCAATGCCCGATATCGATACGGACTTCGATGATGAAGGCCGTCAGAAAGTGATTGACTATGTAGTCGAAAAATACGGGAAGAATCAGGTGGCGCAGATCATTACCTATGGCACCATGGCCGCCAAGATGAGTATCAAGGATGTGGCCCGTGTAATGGATCTTCCGCTGGCCGAATCCAATGCATTGGCCAAACTGATTCCCGATAAACCCGGTATTGAATTAAAACGCGTGCTGCATGCCCCGATGAAGACAAAGGAAGGGGAAAAATCACTGGAAGAAAAAGACGGGCTGGGCAATGACGAACTTGAACTGGTAAAAAAAATACGGGAAATATATAAACAGGTGGATACCCCTGCGGGTAAAGTACTGCATGAGGCCGAACGACTCGAAGGCTCTGTCCGGAATACCGGTATCCACGCGGCCGGTATCATCATTGCGCCCAGGGACCTGACCGAGCTGATCCCTGTGGCCACGTCCAAGGACTCACACTTATGGCTCACCCAGATTGAAGGAAGTGTGATTGAGGAAGCAGGTGTTATCAAGATGGACTTCCTGGGACTGAAAACCCTGACCATTATTAAAAACGCGTTAGCCCTGATCAAACAGAATCATGGTGTAACCATTGATATCGACACGATCCCGCTGGACGACGAAAAAACATTTGAATTGTACCAGCATGCATCCACCATTGGTACATTCCAGTTTGAAAGTCCGGGTATGCAGAAGTATCTCCGCGATCTGAAACCCGATAAATTCGGGGATCTGATCGCGATGAACGCCTTGTATCGTCCCGGTCCTATCGCGTATATCCCTAACTATATTGACCGGAAGCACGGAAAGGAAGCCATTAGTTATGACCTTCCTGAAATGGAGGAATATCTTCATGAGACTTATGGTATCACGGTTTACCAGGAACAGGTGATGCTGCTGGCCCAAAAGCTCGCGGGTTTCAGTAAGGGAGATGCGGACGTGTTGCGAAAGGCCATGGGTAAGAAACAGAAGGCGGTACTGGATAAAATGAAAGCCCAGTTTATCAGTGGCGCCAAAGAAAAAAACCTGGCGGAAGACAAACTTGAAAAAATATGGACCGACTGGGAAGCTTTTGCCCAGTATGCGTTTAATAAATCACACTCCACCTGCTATGCTTTTGTAGCCTACCAGACCGCTTATTTAAAAGCACATTATCCGGCTGAATATATGGCCGCGGTGCTGAACAACGCCGGCAGTATTGAAAAGATCACGTTCTTCATGGAAGAGTGTAAGCGGATGGGATTAAAAGTGCTTGGGCCTGACATCAATGAATCGCTGAAAGGTTTTGCCGTGAATGAAAAAGGGGAAATACGTTTTGGTCTCGGCGGATTGAAAGGCGTGGGAGAAGCAGCCGTGGAAAGCATTATTGAGGAGCGGAAGAAAAACGGTGCCTTTATAAACATCTTTGAATTTATCAAACGCATCAATCAGCGGACCGTAAATAAGAAAACGCTGGAAAGCCTCGCCTATGCCGGCGGCTTTGATTGTTTCACGGAACTGCACCGGGCGCAGTATTTCAATATTCCGGATGGGGAAACGGTGAACGGACTGGAGAAAATCATCAAATTCGGTCAGATCATGACCGCGCAGCATGCCAATACCAGCAACACCCTGTTTGGCGATCTGCCGGCGAGTATGGAAATCCCGCCTCCGAAGATTCCGGATTGCCTGGCCTGGCCGTTGGTAGTACAACTGGATCATGAAAAAGAAGTAACCGGCATTTTTATCAGCGGACACCCGCTGGATAATTACCGTTTTGAAATGAAACACTACGGTGTTACTTCACTGGCCGATTTTAACGAGTTTAAAGACACTATTAAGATGCAGTCCAATCCAGGAAGGGCGTTCCGGATTGTGGGACTGGTGGCGGATGCCCAGCACCGGATCGCCCGGAGCGGTAACAAGTTTGGCATTTTTGTGGTGGAAGACTATTCCGGCAAAACGGAATTAGCGCTGTTCAGTGAGGATTATATGCGCCTGACACCGATTCTGCAGCCCGGCAGTACGGTGCTGATACATGGTTATTTTAAACCCCGGTATAACAAGGAGGAGTTTGAGTTCAAAGTATCATCTGTTTCCCTGGCCGAAACCATGAAACGCACCATGACCAAACAGGTGACCATTGAAGCGCATCCGCAATCCGTAAACCGGGATATGGTGAATTTTATTGAAAAGAATATGAAGGATTTTCCGGGCAAAACCAATCTCCGGATTGTGCTGGCCGATGCCCGGAATAAAATGAGAATCAGTCTGGTGACGATGAGCGGCGGAATTGAAATGAATGAGGAAATGATCCAGTTTCTGGAAAGCAGGCCCGAACTGGAGGTACAGGTACTGACCAGTTGACAGGGCCGTTTTAACAGCTGTTAACAAGTTTCCCTGACAAGTTTTCAACCGGGGAGGCAAGTTTTACACAACTTTGTGCCAGTATCACATGTTATCAGGGCAGGACTTAAATTTGCTATCCTTAAAAGAACAAAACAAAAAAATTATACAATGGCAAAAGAATTCACCGACGCGAACTTTAAAACAGACGTATTAGCTTCCGATAAACTGACCGTGATTGATTTCTGGGCAGAATGGTGTGGTCCCTGCCGTGCCATCGGGCCGGTAATTGAAGAACTGTCAAAAGAATATGATGGTAAGGCCAATATCGGCAAACTGAATGTGGATAATAACCCTGAGGTTTCCATGAACTATGGTATCACATCTATCCCCGCCATTCTCTTTATCAAGAACGGCCAGGTAGTGGACAAATTAGTTGGGGCCCAGCCAAAAGCGAATTTTGTAAGAAAGATTGAATCACATATTTAAGCGGATCCCGCATAAAAAAAACCGGATGCTGTTTGTATGGCATCCGGTTTTTTTATTTTGCGTATTTGTTGTTGAGGGTTGAGAGTTTAGGGTTTAATGTTTAAGGTCGGCTGGCTGACCGGGTTGATGTTTGTATTTGAATGTCGCCAGGAAAAGTACTGCAATCACGAGGGAATACGCGGCAAATGAGAACCAGATATTCTGCCAGTTTTTATTTCCTGTTGCATCTGTAAAAAAGTCCACCATTTTACCGGCAAATACGCCTCCCAGGATCGCCCCGAGCCCGTTTGTCATCAGCATAAATAACCCCTGGGCACTGGCCCTGATTTCAGGCCTGGCCTCCCGGTCTACAAATAATGAACCGGATATATTAAAGAAGTCAAAAGCCATTCCATATACAATCATTGAAAGCAGCAGGAACGTAAGGCCGGTTCCCGGATTTCCAATACCAAATAAAGCAAACCGGAGCACCCAGGCAATCATGCTGAATAACATCACTTGTTTTATTCCGAAGCGACGAAGGAAAAACGGAATGGTAAGAATGAACAGGGTTTCCGATATCTGAGACAGGGAGATCAGGATATTACTGTGTTTGACTGCAAAACTTTCTGCATATTCCGGGATCTTTCCAAAATCGCCCAGGAATGGATTCCCGAACATATTGGTGATCTGCAAGGCTGCACCCAGGAACATGGCGAAGAGGAAGAACTTAGCCATCACCGGGTTTTTGAATAACTGGAAAGCATCCAGGCCAAGCCGGGTGGAAAATGATTTCTTTTCGGTAGTGTTACTTGTATGTACCGGTGGCAGCGTAAAACAATACAGACCTGTGAATACGGATGCAACCGCAGCAAAATAAAACTGGTTGCTGTTCTGTGTCCAGCCCAGGAGATCCACGGCCCACTCGGCTACGATGAAACCTACGGTTCCCCATACCCGGATTGGTGCAAAGCTTTTCTGTATATCATAATTATTCTTGCTGAGCAGGCTGTAGGACACTGAATTGCTCAGCGCGATGGTGGGCATATAAAAACAACTCACGGCAAAGATGGCCCAGTACATTTCATCCGCACTGTTAACGGTACTGGCATAATAAAGGGCCACACCGCCGAGAATATGGCTGATGCCCAGCACCACTTCAGCCCTGATATATTTATCCGCCAGGATGCCCAACAGGGCCGGCATAAAAAGAGAAGCCCAGCCCATGGTTCCGTAGGTATTGCCTACTTTAAAACCCAGGTCGAGGTCAACGGGATTATTAAAACTGGCAAACATATAACCGCCCAGGGAGATCAGCCAGATACCCCATACAAAAAACTGCAGAAAACTCAATGTAGTGAGGCGCAATTTCAGGTTCATGTGAAAAAAGTTTAGTAAGTGGATCCAAAGAACAGGGAAGATAAGAATTTTTCCGGCCCGTACATTTTCCGGGCAATGGCATTGAAAGGCTGCTTAACTTTGCCTCTAAAATCTGACAGAATATGGTGACAGATATAGTGACGGACCAGGCGCTGCAGGCAATTGCGGCCAAAGTACAAGCCGGGGCGCGCATTTCCGATGCGGAGTGCATCACGCTTTTTGAAAAAGGTAGTCCCGGTTTTGTGGGCAGTCTGGCCAATATAGTAAAAGAACGTCTGCATGGCGATAAAGTATACTTCAATCGTAACTTCCATATAGAACCTACCAATGTCTGTGTATTCAGCTGTAATTTCTGTTCATACAGCCAGCTCTATGCCCATAAGGAAGATGGCTGGGAACTGACGATACAGCAGATGCTGGATATGGTGAAGAAATACGACGGACAGCCGGTAACAGAAGTCCATATTGTAGGGGGTGTACATCCGAAAATGGACCTGAACTTTTTTGCCGATCTGTTGAAACAAATAAAAAATCACCGGCCGGACCTGCACATCAAGGCCTTTACCGCCGTAGAATATGACTATATGTTCCGGAAGGCCAAAGTTTCCGTGGAAGAAGGACTGAAGTTCCTGATTGCCGCGGGTCTGGATTCAATACCCGGTGGCGGGGCGGAGATTTTTCACCCGGAGATCAGGGAAAAAATATGTGCCGATAAAGTAGATGCCGATGGCTGGCTGAAAATACATGAGACCGCCCACCAGCTTGGTCTGCATTCCAATGCCACCATGTTATATGGTCATATTGAAAACTATGCTCACCGTGTGGATCATATGCGTCGTTTGCGGGAGCTGCAGGACAGGACCGGCAAATTCAATACATTTATTCCGCTGAAGTTCCGCAACATGGATAATGACATGAGCCATGTGCCCGAGTCCACTTCCGTGGAAGATATGCGGATGTATGCCATTGCCCGTATCTATCTCGATAACTTCCCGCACCTGAAAGCCTACTGGCCCATGCTTGGCCGCCAGGGTGCGCAACTCACTTTATCCTTCGGTGTGGATGATATTGACGGTACCATTGATGATACCACGAAGATTTACAGCATGGCCGGATCTGAAGAACAGAACCCCGCCATGTCAACCGAAGACCTGGTAACCCTGATCAGGCAGGCCAGACGTGAACCGGTGGAGCGGGATACATTGTACAATGAAATTAAAAATTTCGGGAAAGCCGGTACAACCGTACTACCTGAAATGAACTGATTACAGACAGTCATTACATAAAAAAACCATCCGTCAGCCGGATGGTTTTTTTTATGAAGTCCTTTTATAAAAGCGGGTTAAGCGTCCTTCCCGTTTTCTCCATTTCCTTCGGCCGCGGAGAATCCGTTGTCTGAAGCGGGTTCTTCTTCAAACGTAATCACGGTCTGTGTTACTTCCACCACATCTCCTTCCGGGGTATTAAATACTTCTTTTACCTCTTCCACCATTACGGGTGCCGGAGCGGGTTTGGGAGCGGGTACTTTTTTAACAACCGGCTTTTTGGCAACAGGTTTAGGTGCTGGTTTGGGAACCGGTGCTTTTTTAACCACTGGTTTTTTTGCCACTGGTTTTTTGGGTGCTGCTTTTTTAGCAACCGGTTTCTTTGGCGCTGCTTTTTTCGCTACTGGTTTTTTGGCAGCGGGTTTTTTCGGTGCTGCTTTTTTCACCACTTTTTTCACCGCCTTCTTAACGGCTTTTTTTACCACTTTCTTCACGGCTTTTTTTGCAGAGGCTTTTTTGGCCGTTGCTTTCTTGACCACTTTTTTAGCCGCTTTTTTAACGGTTTTTTTCACCGCTTTTTTTACTACTTTCTTTTTAGCAGCGGGTTTTTTACTTGCAGCCGGTTTGGCAACTTTTTTCTTAGCTTTCTTTTTAGTAGCCATGACAGATAATTTAGTGTTGGATAAAAATCAGGTTTTGCAGTGAATAAATTTACAACATCCTTTTTGTTATGTGGTAAGTTAAATCAAAATTAATATAAACTGACGGATTGATCCGATATAATACAAACCGGATCAGCATTCCGGCAGACTCAGGGGTACATTTACCGCCAGTCCGCCATCCGCCGTTTCCTTGTATTTATGGTTCATGTCGAGCGCGGTATCCCACATGGTTTTGATAACCGCATCCAGGGAAACCTTGGCAAAATCGGGGGTGCTTTGCAGGGCCAGCTGGGAAGCGGTAATGGCTTTTATGGCGCCCATGGTGTTGCGTTCAATACAGGGCACCTGTACCAGTCCGGCAATGGGATCACAGGTCAGTCCCAGGTGATGCTCCATAGCGATTTCAGCGGCCATCATTACCTGTTTCTGGGATCCGCCCATACATTCGGTTAATCCGGCAGCGGCCATTGCAGAGGAAACCCCGATCTCAGCCTGACATCCTCCCATGGCAGCAGAAAGGGTGGCTCCTTTTTTGAAAATACTGCCGATCTCACCGGCTGCGAGCAGAAAGTGTATGATTTTATCTTCACCGGCCCCTTTACAAAAAGCGATATAGTATTGCAATACGGCCGGAATAACCCCGGCTGCTCCGTTGGTGGGGGCAGTAACCACCCGGCCAAAAGAAGCGTTTTCTTCATTTACAGCTAAGGCAAAACAACTGACCCAGTCGAGGATATACGCAAAATCATTCCCTCCTTTACGTATGGCTTCCAGCCAGTCTTCATAATTTGTATAAGGCTGACCGGCCAACAGACGCCGGCTCAGTTCTGCCGCTCTCCTTTTTACCAATAATCCGCCTGGCAGCGTCCCGGATGTCTGGCAGCCCCGGTAAATACAATCCCGCATCACCCGCCAGATATTGAGTGCCGATTGGCGGATCTCCGTTTCTGGCTTCCAGCACAGTTCATTTTCCAAAACAATATCTGATATATTCATTCCGGTTTTAATACTCCAATGCAGTAAGTCATCGGCGGTATTAATGGGAAATGGTAATTGTACAGTCCCGGTACCGGCTGGTTTCTCCCCTTCTTTGATAACAAACCCTCCCCCTACAGAATAATAAGTTTCGGCAATGGCACGGTCATCTTTAAGGCGGGCCAGGAAGCTGAGTGCGTTAGGATGAAATGGCAGGGTTTCGGTCATCAGGAATTCTATATCCGTCTGCGGATCGAAATCCGTTTCCTGTTTACCATCAAGCATAATTTTTTTTGACCTGTCAATGGATTGAATCCGGGCTTCAATCTGATCCACCGCAAAATAAACAGGGTCCTCTCCTGCCAATCCCAGCTGTATGGCAATATCGGTACCGTGTCCCTTTCCGGTCTTGGCCAGTGATCCATATAACAGAACCTGTATATGTTCTACCTGGGGCAGCAGTGCTGCATCATGCAGACCGCTGACAAACCGCTGAGCGGCCCGCCAGGGTCCCAGTGTATGAGAACTGGAGGGACCAACCCCTATTTTAAAAATATCAAAAACGGAAATGGCTTCGTATGGCAAAATGGTAAGTTTAGCTCAAAAATACAGTAAAAAAAAGTCCCGTCGCTGCAAGCAGGACGGGGTAAGCAGAGCATAAGCAGTAAAGGCTCAGCAATTATTGAACATCTACAAGTTGAACTTCAAAAAACAGAATCGAATTTGCCGGTATGGATCCGACCGCTGAACAACCATAAGCCAGTGAGGAAGGAATGATCAGTTTAATCGTTCCGCCTTCCTGGATCAGGGGTAATCCCAACTGCCAGCCGGCAATTACCTGACCCAGTTGAAAACTGATGGGTGTCCCTGTCACCGAATCGAAGATTGTTCCGTTCAGCAGTTTGCCTGTATAGCGTACCGAAACGGTGGAGGTCAGCGTGGGTGTTTGACCGGCACCCGCAGCAATAATTTCATACATCAGGCCGCTGCTGTGTTCCGTGGCAGTAATACCACTGGCTGTTGCATAACTCAGCATGGTTGATTTTTCGCTGGCCGCCGTTTTAGGGGTACAGCTGGTATCTTTCAAACAGGAACTGAGAACGAGCATTAAAATGGATACGGGGAATAATAAAATCAGTTTCTTCATAATCATCGGTTAGTACTAATCTGAAATAAGACCCCGGTATGGGGGAAATCGCTGCAAATAAAGGCAAAAAAATCAGCTTTTTTTCTCCTTTTCCAGTAATTCCCGGTACTTCAGTTCATTTTGCTCCCAGCGATGGCGGGCCGAAAAAATGACCATGAAGGCGATTATGCCAAGGGAGGCGATCAGTAAGATGATGATCAGAGAGCTGTTTTCCCGGAAAAAAACCATCTGGGCCCGGCCATACCAGCCCGAGAGCAGGTTGGCAAAAATGGCAACGACCAGAATCATTGCCATTGGCAGGCCGGCATAAAGCTGGTGCAGCACTTTCCGTTTTGAGTCCCTGTTATGGTTCCAGTATTTTACAAAATCCTGTTCTTCCTGAGTTAGCATAATTCATACAAAATTAAAGTATATACGACAGAGGAACTTGTCCCGTTGTGATAAATTATCTATATTGTATCCTTTAAAAACCAAGAACTTGAAACTAACGCAGATACTGGCCCACTACCTTTATTCCAACAAAAGGCTGGACCTCCCGGGTATAGGCAGTTTTCTTCTTGACCCCTCCGTGGTTATTGAACCGGAAAATGACAAGCATCATAAACAAGAACCTGCCGACGGTATCCGGTTTGAATACAATACTGCTATCAAGGATAATACCGATTTAGTCGATTATATAGCGGCCAGATCCGGTAAAATGAAATCCCTGGCATCTGCCGATCTGGATTCACATATCTGGCTGGGCCAGCAATTTCTGAATATCGGCAAGCCCTTCGTGCTGGAAGGTATCGGCCAGCTGGTAAAACTGCAAAACGGAACATTTGAATTTTCGGCAGGTACCATCCAGTCGGATATCATGAAAGAGCCTGCTGTTTTCACACAAGTTCCGGATAACAGTTCCCAGCCCGGCGAAGTGGATTATAAAGGGCTGCTGAATCACCGGAAAGAAGCCATTCAGTGGAAAAAACCGGCGGCGATTCTCCTGACGATCGCCGGAATAGCTGTAGCTGTCTGGGGTGGTTATACTATTTATAAAAAGAATACCAGCGACCGGCCGGCCAATGTGGTCACGCAAACAAGTAATCCGGAACCGGCAACAACGCCTGCCCCATCCACCGAACCCGTACCTGCTCCCGTTACTCAAAACGATACCAGCAATCATACGAATCAGATTATACCCGCTGCCACTCCCGCAGGAAGTTTTAAGTTTATTGTGGAAACAGCGGGACGTCAACGGGCCCTGGCGCGTTATCAGAAACTGAAAAGTCTGCCTTCCGCCATACAACTGGAAACGTCAGATTCTGTCACCTACCGGCTGTATTTTGTACTCACGGCCAGTCCGGCAGATACCACCCGGCTGCTGGATTCATTGAAGTTGTATTATACACCTAAATGGGGCACGGCGTATATAGCGCATTAAAAAAATGGCTTTCCTGAATTTCGATTACAATAAAAACTAACATTTAAATAAAGACAGGGCTCCAGATCATACCGGAATTTCCCCTGCTGATCACCTGGGAGTGGAGAAATCCCTTATAGCGATAATGAATGCGGTTACTTCCCCTCCTGCTCATGATTCATAGATCTCCAGGGTAGCCAGAAAAGAGAAAAGGCTTACTACTTTGCAGATTTCATTGCTTTAATAATTTTTAAAGATTTATCAGCCGCATATTTTCTGTACTCCCCGGAGTTGCAGCTATAAATTGCCATTTTGCCTTCCTTATCATAATGAATCCCCCAACCGTATCTTTTTGTTAAAGCCGAGGCCCTGAAACAGGGCTGGCCTTTGGAGAAAAAAGTCTGTCTCGCCTCTTTCAGCTCCCCCTTAGTCAGATCATTCCGTACTGCAAAAACCTGAAAAAGCACATCATCTGAACTGTGCTTATATGGATTTTTACTGATCATTTCAAACTGCAAACCTGCTACCGTAAGCTCACCCCCTTTGAGGGGAGGAATTTCACCCGCAGGCGCCGGACAATCATCGGCTATCAGAATAAAAGTATTCGTGTAATTGGTGCTATGTACCTTCATAATAAAATGTATATTTAATAATTCTGTTAATCATCTTAATTAAATGGCTGAAAAGACCAGCTACCAGCCTTGATAAATCAGCATTATAGCTTTCGGAAAGAAACTTCGACCCGGTTAAAATCAGGATCCACCGTTTCAAACTCAAAATAGCCGTCTCCGGTTAACCGGGGTCCTTTCAGAATAGTGAACCCGTTATCCTTTAATTCCACCGCCTTTATTTCAACATCTTGTATTGAATCTGCACCAAAAGCCAGGTGAATGATCCCTTTGTGTTGACGGTAAACTGTATCATTCATATTGGGAGGAACGCCCGGCATGTTCATGATTTCCAGTCGTGCCCCGGCGCCGAAAGACAAAAAATAACTGCTGAAATCATTACTCGGATTTTGGTATAAATCACCAGGAGCCGCTCCGAAATATTTCACGTAGTAGTCTTTTAACCGTTCCAGATTGTCTGTCCAGATTGCAACGTGTTCCAGTTTCATGGCAACAAGTAAATTTTAAATATTAATAAATATGTGTTTTAAAATTCAAATGAACTCCACTTTTCCCAGCGTACATGCAGTCACTCCCCGCTTTAGAAATAAATAAAACCCGGCAACGATGACGACGCCGGTTATATTTCTGCTCCTTGCATTTCGTCAGGAAACCAGTAAATCATATCATGATTATTACCATCATGTGTAAAATCCGCTATTTTTCTGAAATGATGCTTTTCATAAAAGTTGACAGCGCGTGTATTCGTACTTTGCACACCACCCCATAATACGATACGCCGGAATTGCTTCCGCTGCACTTCAGGTAAGATATTTTTCATAAGTAAATCACCAATCCCCTTATTCTGCCATGCGTCTGCGACTGATGGAGCAAGGGTACAATCATAATAAGCATCAGGTCCGGTTCCATAACTGAGGTAGCGTTCAAAATCTCCGGCAACATACCCTTGTCTTACCACCCCGTACGCGATTATGTGCTGATCATCAATATGCCTGAGTATATACCCGGTATTCCGGCGATCTGAATAAAATTCATGAATACCCTTCAGGCTGAAATCATGTGGCCCAAATCGTTTCTTTGTCATTGCTGAAAAGGAATTCAGGTAGGCAAACAACGGGGTAAACTCAACAGTTGAGATTTCCTTAAATAAGAAGTTTCGGACAAAATTTACGTCAAACTTCATACCCGCTTGTTTATACTATTATGAAAACTCAATAATTTCGATTAATTCCGCCCAAAGATCCCGGTGAAACTTTTTACTGAATATTCCTGCATGACCCACTTTATGCGTTGTATAGCGTTCTACCTGCAATTTTATTAAGCGTGATGGCGCATTGGGAAAAAAGCTTAACATCAACCTTGCCGTCTTCTCGTTTGCCATATAATCATCACTGGTATATACAGAAATTACCGGTGTTTTAAAACTATAAAATTTATCCATATTAAAATGCTCAGCAAGAAATTGCTGGTAATAATTTTTACTTTTACACCATTGACGCCATTCCAGCAGTACTTTTCGGGGCAGATATTTGCCAAAATCTTCCTTTTTCAAAGAACCATACCCGTAAATGGCAAACCGGAACGGGCTGAATAAGTAACAAAAGGTCCAGGTCATTATTCTCCGGAAAAAAGGAAGAAACTCCCTGTAACCGACAGCGGCATTCACCGCAATCACTTTTTTCACAAAATGCGTATTTCTGAGAAACCCGGTGAGTTGAGCTCCAATACTATGGCCGATCCAGATGATCTCTTTCTGACCTCGTTCGTATACCATATAATTCAGCACGGCGTTCATATCCAGCATACCCCAGTCATACATGATTGCATCAGCCGCTTTGGGGTCAGTCGTTCCCATACCCTCCGCGCCCCGGTAGTCAAATAACAATACAGAGTACCCGTTCTGTACCAGGTACCTGGTAAAATGAATATAAAACTCCTTTCTGATTCCGGTGGCGGAACTGAGGATAATGGATCCACAGGAAGTGCCAACCGGTGTAGTATATAAAGCACTCAACGCATAACCGTCAGCGGCTTTGATTTCAATTTTTTTCATAAATAAGGTTATACTCCCGCTTCCTTTCAGGTCAGACCTGAAAAGTAGTAAGGCTGCAAATGCCGGCTATACGTTTAATAATGAATATCCTTTATCGCTTTTACAAGAAGTATCACTATAAACCGGAGCACTTTCTTCATTACAGCAATCCATTTAAGCACCAAAAAAGCAGGCTTCATAACACAAAAAGAAAGATGATATAACAGACACACGAATTGATAACAGGGGTTAGTTCTCCAGCAAGGCATCATTGAACCAACCTGAAAAATTCAGCCGGTCAAATCCTTTGTCCGGCAAGGGACTGAAACGCAGGTAGCTGAATGTCCCGCTGAATGTCCGTCTGACCGGATCATACTGTACGTCCACATTTCCGTCAAGGATTTCATTGTATGTCAGCACCGCTGAACCGGTCCGCTCAGTAAGCACAATACTGAGCCGGCTGCTGTCTTCCGGAAAATGATAGACTCCGGCGGCAAAAAGCGGATTGCCCGTCTGCTTAAAGGACAGAATGGCTTTCAAACGGGTTTCCACATTTGTTCCCGGTACGATTCCCATCCGTAGTTCAATCCGGTTTCCTTTCAATACGTATTTCAGTTCCGCGGCCGCTGAACCATTTACATTCAGCGAGTGATCTGTAAGCACGACACTATTGCCATGAACAGAATCCGATTTAACCAGTTTTAATAAAAAATCAGCCTGAGGCATTTCCTGTGCCTGCTGCTTACAGCTACTGATTGCGAGCACCGCCCAGCACAGCAGGGCCATCTGTTTCATAAAATTCATTCCACTCATTTTAACTTGTTTTAGTACGCAGCAAATGTAGAGCGGGAGACAGGCAGCACAGCTACCGTAAAGACGTGAATTTATTTGCCGTAGCAGAGTAAAAAGTCAACCAGATGTTAAATTCAAAAACCAAATGCAACGAAAAGATAAAAGAATGGTCATGCACAGGCAGGTAAAAAAAAGCCCTCAGTGCAGCGAAACGAAAACGGGGATAAAGCTTTTTTACCCGATGAGGTTATTGCTGATCGCCACTTTAATCAGTGTGGCAATATTACTTACATTTAGTTTGTTATATAAATTCTTCCGGTGTGTATCCACCGTATCAATACTGATAAACAACCGTTCCGCTATACCGGAATTCGTAAGCCCTTCCGTAATCAACAAGAGAATTTCCTTTTCCCGTTTAGTCAGCACCGGTATTTCACCGGATTTTTTCCGGGCGGATTTCAAAGCCTGAACCGATTCAAAGTTCAGGTAAGTATGTCCCCTGACCACTTCATTCAATGCAAATACGATTTCGCTTTTGTCCGCGTTTTTCAGCAGGTATCCGCTGGCGCCGTTTTCCATCATTTTATCAATATAGACACCCTGATTAAATGTACTCAAAGCCAGCACCATAATGCCGGGATTGGCGGTTTTAATCAACCGGCAAAGCTCAATACCGTTCATATCCGGCAGACTGATATCCATTAATATAACGTCTGCCGTGTTTGATTCAAAAAAACGGAGACAATCGGCCGCCGAACAGGCATGACCCACCACTTTCATTTCCTGTTCATTCTGCAACAAAGAAATAATTCCTTCAATCACTACTTTATGATCATCCACAATATAAACACCGGTCATGTTCATTCATTTAATTCAATTGTTACGGATGTTCCGCTACCGGGGCCGGAATCGATATCGATGGACCCCTTAAAATAATCAACCCGGTGACGGATATTAATCAAACCAGCCCCGGGCTGGCCCGCGAGTACCTGTTTATCAAAACCCTTGCCATTGTCCTCCACCGTCACCGTCACCTTTTCCGGCTGTTTTGTGAGCTGAACTACGATTTGCGTTGCATCCGCATACTTGAGCGCGTTGTTAACCAGTTCCTGTACAATCCGGTAAATGGCGGTTTCCAGGGAACTGCCGAGTTTTCTTTCCACACCCAGATGCTGGTATATCACGGTAAGCCCGGAAGACATCTGAATGGAATGACAAAAATCCGTTAAAGCGGCATCCAGCCCGAATTTCATCAGCACTTCCGGCATCAGGTTATGGGCCACTTTCCGCATTTCGCTGATCGTCTGATCAATCATTTTTGTGGTATGCTCAAACCCTGTTTTTGACTCAGGGGATGCAGGCATTTTGTCTTGCAGACTCATCACAGAAAGTTTAATTCCCGAAAGCAGGCTGCCCAGCCCATCGTGCAGATCCTTCGCAATTCTTATCCGTTCCTCTTCCTGGCCACTCAGCATGGCTTCTATCGTTGTCAGCTGTTTATCCTTCTCCAGTTCCCTTATTTTCTGTTGCTGGATTTCCTGTTGCTGGCGTTGCAGCTGCTGCTTATTCCTGAAATACCGGAAACTGAAAAACCCCAGTACCGCCAGTACAGCAATGGCCGCTATATATATTCTGTTGAGAATTGATTTTTGCCGCAGGTTGACTGACTGGATGTTCCGCTCATTCTGTAACCTGATAATTTCCTTTTCCTTTTTATCAGACTCATAAACAGCAGCCATCCGGTTTATCTGAATCTGGTTATTCTCCGTAAAAAGACTGTCCCTGATTGACAATGCCTTTTGAAGAAAAAAAAGCGCCCTTTCATTATTTCCTGCTGACTGGAAGAAATCTGCCCGGTTTATGGCCGCATTGATTTTTGAAATCCTGGCCCCGGTTACATCGGCCACTTTTTCCTGCAAGGCCACATACTTCGCCGCGTCATTTCGCAAATGCAGTTTCATGGCCGTTCTGTATAGGTAATCCAATGCGCCGGCTTTATTCACTGTATGCATGCCTTTATCCGCATAATAAAACCCTTTCTGAAAGGCCTTGTAAGCGGAATCGTACTGATTCTTTTCGAATTGCAATCTGCCTTTATAAATGTAAAATCCGGAATTCAACATGGACTCGGTGGAATCGGGTATAAACGGACTTGTTTTATCAATGTATACAGCAACCTGCGGCCAGTTCTTTTGCTCAATATAAATCTCCATTACGGACAGGTAGGCCATCACCGTAAGTGATACGGGCATGGCATTCTTTTCACAGAACTCCGTATTTTTTTTTGCATAATACAATGCCTGTTCGGGATTATGTACCTGCAGATATGTATTGCTCAGATTCTGAAAAACCAGTACCGTATTCGGGGTTGGATGAAACTCGTAATACTTCAGCGCTTCAAAAAAATGATTCAACGCCATATAAAGATTATCCTGTTCCAGTAACACCAGTCCTTTTAACCGGTGCGCATCCGCTATCCCTTTTTCAAAACGGTCAGATCGCTGATCCCTTGAAACGGTACTGTTATCAAAAACAATGGCAGAGTCAAAATACTGATGAGCCTGTTCATACTTTTTCATGCCCCAGTAATCAACCCCTTTCCACTTGTAACAGGCCATTAATCCTTCCGGGTAATTCAGCTGGTGGCTCAGGGAAACCGCTTCTTCAAAATAAGCCCCCATTTCCGCTCTTTGTCTGGCAATAAATGCCGAGCCCAATACGCCAAGCAACGCATTCACCCTGGATGTATCAGGTGCCTTCTTCTTTTCCAACAACTGCAGGGCCTTTTGCTTTCGCTCCAGGAATCCGGCAGTTATGGAATTTTCCTGTGCTCCGGCATATGCTGCAACGAGAAGAAAAAGGAGAAAAACAATACTAAATTTCACTTTCGTTATTTTATTTATGAAAGGATGAAAACAGGAAAAGCGAGCGGATCTATGGATATTTATTTGCCAGTTTCACCGCTGTTTCAATTACATGATCCCTGTTGCCGGCGCCCTGTATATAGTCAACATCCACCGTTGGCCTGAAACGCTCTCTGGGTATCCCATTGTTATGAAACAATTTTTCAACCGGAAAACTGAACCCGATTCCGGAATGTGGTAACCGGTAGGAGTAATTGGCGCCATTTAGTCCGGCCATCCGGTCCCCGATTATCACCGCTCTTTTAAACGCGTCGAATCCGATGACAATTCCTTCTCCTACACTTCCTGTCCAGTGATTAACGAGTATAAACAACGGTTGTTTATATTGCTTTCCCCTGGGTGTTACCAGTTCTTTCCAGCTTCTTTTCACACCTGTTTCCCGTTCTTCAGCCGTTAATTCATGATGTTGGTAAAAACCTTCCCTGGAAATAAAACGGCTTATTATAGCACGGGCAACAGTGGTGTTTCCCCCTCCGGGGGTCTCCCGCATATCCAGTATCAACGCTTTTGTATGCAGGAGGCTGTCCAATGCGGCATCAAATTGCTGAACCAGGTTATTATCCCAGAGCCGGTTATTAATCCGTATGTACCCGATGTTTTTGCTTTTCACTGCTGTTTCAAGAAGGCCGGTATAAACAACTGACTCCAACATGTTCACGGGCTCATCGGGAAAAAAATCTTTCAATTGCCGGCTGAACCGGACTGTTATTTTTCTGCTGACGAGGTGGTTTCCTGCAAGCAATGCCCTGAGCGCGTAATCTTCAGCTTCCTTGTCGTTCCTTTTCAGGGATTTTGGCAGGAATGCTTTAATGGCTGATTCAACCGGAACATCATTCATGGCAACGATTTCCATTCCCTTTACCATACCGGCTTTATCAGCCCCGAATCCGGGTCGTATATCCGTAATCACCGGTTTCCCGTTAATAAATGCAGCCCATATATCTGTACCCGAAGGCACCAGTCTTTGAGAGAACGGAGTGTTCGTATTCAGGGAAGCATGCGCATCATATATCTCATATAACATTTTTTCAAGCAGACTTATAAATGACGATCTGGAACTGATTGTATCTGTCGCTGGCAGGTATACGTTCTTTGCCAGTTCCCAGTCAGTCTGCTTTTTATCCCAATAGCCATAATCCGACTTTATTGTATTCCAGAAAAAAATAAAATCTTCTTTATACTGTTCGCGGGTCAACTCCTGTGCCGACAGGTGAAAATTCATCCCCAATAACAATAAACTTAAAATAAATTTCATTCGCTGATTCGTTGATTCATTAATTAATACGGGTTATAAAACGATGTATATCCTGCTGTTTTATGTCATGAGAAAACATAAACCTTGCTGCCGCATTTTCCTGCCCCCACCTGTAAAAAGGAACAAGTTTATTTAGACGCTGCTGCATTCTTTCGTCCATATTCAGAAAAACAGCATTCGTTTCCACAGGGTGTGTAACGACTAAATTACTCTTATTCCTGATTTCCGTTTCGAAAATAAGAGCCATGGAATTGGCATGGCCTGCAATTTTTCTCCACAATTCATTCGTAATCATTGCCTCAAATTGCGCCGCAATATATCTGGTCTTGGAAGACAGCTGCATCGACCGCTTTAACTGGTATTTTCTCAGGTTTCTTCCCTTACCGGTAAAAAACAAAACCGCCTCACCAAACATCATTCCGTTCTTAGTTCCGCCAAGGGTGAGTACATCCACCCCCGTATTGCTGGTAAAGTAATCAAGCGGTACCTGCAGGGCAGCGACTGCATTAAAATACCTGGCTCCATCCATATGTAAACACATCCCCTTTGCTTTGCAAAACCGCGCAATTCGTTTTACTTCATCCAATGTATAAATAGTACCAAACTCAGTTGGCTGGGTTATGGTAACAGCGGCCGGTAACGGGTTATGAACGGAATGCATACGCCGCACAGACTTCTCCAGTTCTTCATACAGCATTTTCCCCTGAACTGACCGGACGGGAAACAAACGGCTTCCGGTAAATGTTTCCGGCGCCGTTGATTCATCAATATATAAATGCGAGACATCCGTACATAAAACAGCGGAGCAGGGGCGGGTTATCACTGAGAGGCCAAAATTATTAGCACCGGTGCCGTTAAAAGTAAAATGAACATCCACCCCTTTGCCAAACAGTTCCCTGAAAAGCGCTTTTGTCCTTTCGCTAACCATGTCTGCTCCATAAGAATAGTCATGGAACTGATTCACCGAAATAAGGGCTTCCATTATCTCCGGATGAACGGGTGCAAAATTTTCACTGGCAAAACTGTATTCCATAATTTATGTGCCGGAACAGGCGATTCCTGGTTTAGCAAATAAAATGAAACAGACTGACGGCACACCCACGTGTTTACGGTATTTTCTGTATGTATTATTTGGCTGTCCAACATAATTTTTGGCAGGTTATGTGAGAACATCTCGCCCCGATTCACATGTATCTATTTGATATTCAGTGAATTAATATTTAAGAAAAGCCATTACCCAAAAAACACCGGCAGTAACTATTGTATACACTTACCCGGAAAGGCGGCGGAATTATTACAAAAAAACTGATTGGACAGATGACTGTATAATTTGCCTGATCCGGTTAGAATGAGTATAGAAAAAAGACAATAAAAAAGGGAATAATCATTACGATTATTCCCTTTTTTAACGTTCCCCCTGCGTCTAAACTTCGGAGGGTGACCCCTCCTGCGCAAAGGCTTCGGAGGGCGAGGGAGGTCCCGAGCGGATTCGAACCGCTGTAGGAGCTTTTGCAGAGCTCTGCCTAGCCACTCGGCCACAGGACCCTTTTTTAAAACCGGTGCAAAAATAAAGCATATTTTTGATATTGGTTTAATATTCATGCATTAAACATTTTATTATGAACCGAATAGCAGAATCCGAACTGATCATCAACCCACGGGGCGCCGTTTATCACCTGGATCTCCGACCGGATGAACTGGGCCAGACCGTGGTGACCGTGGGCGACCCGGACCGGGTAGGCGAAGTGAGTAAGTATTTTGACCGGGTGGAAGTAAAACGCCAGCACCGGGAGTTTATCAGCCATACCGGGTTTGTGGGGAAAAAGAGAATCACGGTTCTATCCTCCGGTATCGGGCCGGATAATATAGATATCGTACTGAATGAACTGGACGCCCTGGTAAATATTGATTTCAGTACCCGGGAAATAAAGAAAGAGCTGAGCTCCATTAATATTATCCGTCTGGGTACATCCGGTTCTTTACAGGCCGATATTCCGGTGGATAGTTTTGTGGCTTCCACGCACGGACTGGGCGTGGATAATCTGCTGAATTTTTACCGGCATGAACAGAATGATGAGGAGCAGCAATTACTGCATTCCTTTATCACGCATACGCAGATTCACAGCCAGACCGGCCATCCCTATATCAGCAGCTGTGCCGCCTCCCTGATCAAGCATTTTGTAAAAGACTTCCACCAGGGCATAACGGTTACCTGTCCCGGCTTTTATGGCCCGCAGGGAAGAGTACTGCGCCTGGGCATCCGCAATCCCAACCTGATCAACCGGCTGACAGATTTCCGTTTCGGACCACACCGGATCAGCAATTTTGAAATGGAAACATCCGCTATCTACGGACTTGGAAAATTGCTGGGGCATAATTGCCTTGCCCTGAATGCCATTGTGGCCAACCGGGTAAAGCAGGAATTCTCTAAAGACGGAAAAGCCGCGGTGGAAAACCTCATAAAAAAATTCATTGAACAATTCGATTCCTATATCTGATGCATTTCCATTTTTATAAATACCAGGGGACCGGCAATGATTTCGTGATTGCTGACAATCGTAACGGACAGTATTCCTCCCTGACCACGGCCCAGATCAACGCGCTCTGTGACCGCCGGTTTGGCATCGGGGCAGACGGACTGATGCTGCTGAATGAAAAAGCCGGATACGATTTTGAAATGAAATATTATAATGCCGACGGGAAAGAGGGCAGTATGTGCGGAAACGGCGGACGCTGTATCACCCGGTTCGCTTATCACCTCGGCATCCACCGGGAGAAATATCATTTTATAGCTTCCGATGGACCGCATGAGGCGGAAATTGATATTGACGGTATCGTATCCCTGAAAATGAAAGACGTGGATCATATCCGGAAATTTCACAATGACTTTATTCTGAATACAGGTTCCCCGCATTATATCAGGCTGGTAACGGATGTAATGGATCTTGATATTTATAAAAAAGGACATGATATCCGCTACAGCCGTGAGTTTGCAGAAGAAGGCATTAATGTGAACTTTGTGGAACAACTGGATAATAATACCAAAATCAAAGTGCGGACCTACGAACGCGGGGTGGAAGATGAAACTTTTTCCTGTGGCACGGGCGTAACCGCCGCGGCCCTGGTCAGCTACCACAACGAGACGGGCTTTAATGAAATTGAAGTATCCACCCTGGGCGGCAACCTCTCGGTGGAATATGAGCGTTCAGAGAACGACCAATACCACAATATCTGGCTTTGCGGCCCTGCGGAACGGGTTTTTGAGGGTTCTCTCGAGATTAAATAATCGTTACGCCTGTTTTGTTTCCGTCACTGCCTTTTTTCAGCTGAATAATGTTACAGCAAGTTTGACCAAGGCCGCTTACCTTTGCCGCGGCCAATGATACAGTACTTCAAAAATATCAATCAGCAAACGGTCGAGATAGACAAGCCCGAGAATGGCTCCTGGGTGAATGTACTGCCCCCCCTGCGGCAGGAGGAGTTTTCTGAACTGGCCGAAGGACTGGACATTCCCATCGACTTCCTGACGGACTCACTGGATATCGACGAAAGAAGCCGTTTTGAAGAAGATGACAATGTGAAACTCATTGTTATCAAAACCCCGACGGAGAACAATTCATTTAATGAGAGTGATGCGTATTATATCACGATCCCGATCTGCATCATTCTGACCCACAACCAGATTCTGACGGTCAACTCTTTTGAAAACAGCGCGATCAAAAAATTCCTGAATACTTTTCAAAACCGGCATCCGGATAAAAAAAGCATGATGGTGCTGAAGATCATCGAAAAGATCGTCCAGAATTTCATGGAGCACCTGAAAGAGATCAACCAGCGCCGCAACATATACGAACAAAAACTGTATGATGCCAGCCGGAATGAACACCTGCTGGAACTCATGCGGATCCAGAAAAGCCTGGTATATTTTGTAACGGCACTCCGTTCCAATGAAATGCTGCTGATGAAGATCGAACGGACCAATTTCCTGGGACTCACGGAAGAGGAGAAGGAATTTCTGAATGACCTCGTCGTTGACAACTCACAGGCCCTGGAGATGGCCAATATCTATACCAACATCCTCAGCAGTACGCTGGATGCGTTTGCCAGTATCATTGCCAACAACCAGAACCAGGTATTGAAAAGACTGGCCGTGATTACCATTGTGATGACCTTCCCTGTATTGATCGCGAGTTTATTCGGCATGAATGTACCCAGTGGTTTCGAGCATTCGCCCTATGCATTTTATATTGTTGCCCTGCTGTCGCTGGCCATCGCGGTGGCGATTGGCTGGCTTTTCCTCCGTAAAAAAATATTCTGATTCTTATGAGCCGTTTCAATATCCGGGTCTATGGATTATTGCTGAATGAACAGAAACAGGTACTCGTCAGTGATGAACTGATCCGGGGCATGTATATTACCAAATTCCCCGGCGGCGGTCTCGAATTCGGTGAAGGCACACGCGATTGTCTGGCCCGTGAATTCATGGAGGAAATGAACCTTAAAGTGGAAATCGGTGACCACTTGTATACCACGGATTATTTCCAGATGTCGGCTTTCAATCCGGAACACCAGATCATCTCCGTTTATTATTTTGCCCATGCGCAGGAAGCTATCACGGCTCCTTTACGTGACAAACCTTTTGATTTTGATGCGGAGCAACTTGCCCGCTATGAAGAGACGAAGGAAATCGAAACCTTCCGTTTTGTAAACTGGGAGGAATTCTCCGGAGCACAACTTACTTTACCCATTGATAAAATTGTGGCTGACCTGGTAAAGAAAAATCACTAATCAGTTTTCCATCGCGGCTTTTTTCATCTCCGCTGCTTTTTCATGACCCAGGTAGTTTTCAATCCACCGGTGTGCCAGGTAAATAACCGGAGTCAGCAAAATGGCGACTATGAATTTATAAATATAGTTTACCACACCCACGGCGATAAAGAGATTAAACGACCATACAAAGTCATTACCGGTACGGTTGACACGGGTACCAATATAAAAGGCGATAAACAACACCACAAAACTGTCGATAAACTGGGAGACCAGGGTGGAACCGGTAGCCCGGAGCCAGATACTTTTCTCCCCGGTTGCTTTTTTGATTTTATGAAAAACAAATACGTCAATCAGCTGTCCCAGGATAAAGGCGGTCAGTGAACCAATGATAATGAATCCGCCTTGTCCCAATACACTGTTATAAGCTTTGCTCATATCCGGTACCCCGCTTCCCTTTTTGCCCGTAACGAAAAAATCAGCCGGAGTCAGCTGCATGGCTCCGTAAAACACCAGGAAAGCGAACACAATCAGGGCGGCGGTGAGATAGGAAAGAAAACGCACCCCTTTCATGCCATAATATTCATTGATAATGTCCGTCATGATAAACACCACCGGCCATAATAATACCCCGGCGGTGAGGTTCACCGACAGGTCATTTCCGAAAAGCCGGAAACCGGCCGGGGCCAGTCCCAGCGTTTTTTCCAGGGAAAAAATCTTTACCCCGATTATTTCTGCAATCAGCGCGTTGGCAATAAATACACCGGCCAGGATGATAAACAGCCGGGTCGGTTTATGCCTGATGATAGTATGGATCATTCAGATAAAATATGTAATACAATAAAACCAAAAGGAACAAAAGGTTCGCCAGAATCAGCCAAACCGGTACAATTTCCCGGAGTTTACGTCTGGAAAAAAATACAAAAAGATAACAAAGGGCCGTCAGGGGCACCACGATCATTCCCATGGCATAACCGATAATAATGATAGTGGAGGAAAACAATTCACTATTCTCCCGGTTCATCATGGCAAAAGCAAGAGATACCAGGAAACAAAGCCCGCAGATGAAGGCCAGACGGGATAAAAATAAAAGCCAGCGCATCAGCAATTTTCGTCTAAAATAGCATTATTTTGTCAGCTAAATATTGACGGATTATGAAGAATCCCCTGCTGAAGAAGTTGCTTCCCCACGCCCTCGCCATTGTCATCTTTCTCGCTGTTTCGGCCCTGTTCTGCAAACCGGTGCTGGAAGGGAATGTAATGAACCAGCATGACAACGTTGGCTGGAAAGGAATGGCCCAGAATGCCTTTGATTATAAGGAGAAAACAGGCCATTTTCCCTTGTGGAACCCGAACCTGTTCAGCGGTATGCCCAACTACCAGGTGGCCATGGAAGGCAAATCCATACTGCCAGATACGGTAAAGATCTTCTCTCTTGGACTACCCAAGCCAATGAATTTCTTTTTCCTGGCTTGTCTTTGTTTTTATATTCTTGCCCTGGTACTTGGCGTCAACCCGGTGCTGGGGATGCTGGGCGCCCTGGCTTATTCTTTCTCTACGTATAACCCGGTCATCATTGCCGCGGGTCACGATACACAAATGCTGGCCACGGCCTTTATGCCCTTACTGTTGGCGGGATTGCTCAGTATTTATAACAAAAACTACTGGCTGGGACTGGCACTGACCACCTTTGGCACTTACCAGCAACTGAGCGTGAACCACCTGCAGGTGAGTTATTATTTCTTCCTGATTGCGGCCCTGATCACTATCGGGTACCTCGTAAAATGGATAAAAGAAAAAGACTGGAAACATATCGGGATTGCCGGAGCATTAACGATCGTATCTGCGCTGATAGGTGTGGCCGGGAATGCGCTGGTTTTAAAAACCACTTCCGAATACAGCAAATTCACCATGCGGGGCGGAAAGGATATTGCGATAGAAGGCGATTCAGTAAAACAGGTAAAAACCAAAGGACTCGATACCGAATATGCATTTCAGTACAGTATGGATAAAGCCGAAGCATTCACCCTGCTGATGCCCAATGCCTTTGGCGGGGGCAGTTATGCCCGGTTTGGAGAAGGCTCGGCCGTTGCAAAAAAACTGGTTGACAAAGGCGTTCCTGAGCAGAATGCAGAACAGATCGCACAAAGTTTACCGAAATACTGGGGCGAAATATTTACCGCCGGCCCGGCCTACCTGGGTGTCCTGATTTTTGTGATGGGGCTCATTGGTTTTGTGATCCTGCGTCATCCTTTACGTTGGGGACTGCTGGCCGCTACCCTCCTGGGAATCTTTATGACCTGGGGACGGTTTTTCCCTTCCTTTAATAATTTCATTTTTGAACACCTGCCGTTGTACAATAAATTCAGGGCTCCTTCTTTTGCCCAGGTGATCCCGCAGTTGACGATGGCCATCATGGCAGTGCTCAGCCTGCACCTGCTCCTGTTCTCCGAAAAAAGCCGGGAGATGCTGCAGAAAAACCTGAAACCGATTCTTTATACACTGGGCGGACTGTTTGGTCTGCTGCTGATTCTGTATATCGGAATGGATTACAGTATTTCGGTAGACAAAGAAATACTGGCCGGGTATACCGATAAAAGCGGTTCAGATGAAATGGCCCGTTTGATTATCTCCGGATTGAAAGAAGAAAGAAAGGCCCTTTTTGGCGGTCAGTTGCTGCGCACGCTCGCTTTTGTTGCCCTTTTTGCCCTGATACTCTGGTTGTTCCTGAAAGAAAAATTAAGCGCTGTAATTGCAGCGGCGGCTTTCCTCCTGATCAGTACAGCGGATATCACATTCGCGAGCTATAAATTCTTTAACAACGATAATGAACAGTATACGGACCGTCCGGACAGTGATAAACTCTTTGTGAGCCAGGACGATTACCAGAATACGAATTTCAAAGCCACGGAAATTGACAATGAAATCCTGAAGGATAAAGACCCCGATTACCGGGTATTGAATATGGCGGGCACTTCTTCCGGTTCCACTTTCAGTGAATCCAGAACATCCTATTTCCATAAATCAGTCGGTGGTTATCACCCGGCCAAGCTCCGGATTTACCAGGATGTGATTGAGAAGTATTTATCGGCCCGGCCCAATCCCGGGGTGATCAATATGCTGAATACAAAATATATCATTGTACCCGATCCGCAGACCAACGAGCCCGGTCTGATTAAGAACCCGGATGCATTCGGTCCCTGCTGGTTAGTGAGCCAGGTAAAACTGGTCAGCAACAAAGTGGAAGCGATCAATGCTATTGGTAATCTGAATCTGAAAGACACGGCTGTGGTACTGGCCGAAGATGCCAAAGGATTGATACAGCCGCAACGCGACTCCATGGCGACCATCACTCTGACGAAATTTGACAACGATGCAATCGAATACGAAGTAAACGGCAATGGTCCCCAGTTCGCCGTATTCAGTGAAATCTATTATCCCAATGGCTGGAATGCGTATGTGGATGGAAAGAAAACAGATTATGTAAACACCAACTATATTTTACGTGGCCTGTCTCTGCCGGCTGGTAAACACCAGGTGAGATTTGTATTTGAACCCGCATCCGTACAACAGGGCCGTTCGATCATGTTTATTGCATCGATCCTGATTGCCCTGCTATTTGTTGGCGGACTCTTTATGGCCTGGAAAGAAAGCCGGAAAGCCAGCTAAGTCTGATGAAAAAAATACTCGCGATAGCGCCTTATCCTTACCTGCCTTTTTTTTCAGGTGGACAGAAGTTTATCGCACAGTTTCTGGAAAACCTGGCCAATGAAACGGAACTGACCGTGATCAGTGTGGAGACCAATGATCCGCAACTGATCAGCAATTACCGTTTGCTGCCCTGGTTGAAAAAATCAGTCACCCGGTATATGAATCCCGGTCTGATTGGAAAAATCAGCGCCGAGGTAAAGACCGGCGGCTATGAGGCCGTAATCTGGGAACATCCCTACTATGCCTGGCTGGCCTGGCTGGTGCGTAAAAAAACGGGGGTGCCTTTTATCATTCATACGCATAATATCGAGTACCAGCGTTTCCGTTCCACGGGCAAGTGGTGGTGGCCCATACTGAAAGTATATGAACGCTGGGCCTTCCGGCAGGCGGATCAGCTTTTTTTTATCACGCCGGAGGATAAAGCCTTTGCCACCGGCAACTGGGGAATTGCGGCTGATAAATGTGTGGATCTGCCGTTTGCCGTTAATTGCAAATCCTTTCCGACTGATAAAGCTGAATGCCGGTCCTTAGTAGCGGCCAATCACGGGATACAGGCAAATGAAAAAATTATTTTTTTCAATGGCTTGCTGAGTTACCGGCCAAACTATGAAGCCCTGCTGGCCATTCTGGAAAAAATAAATCCGGTATTACTGGATAAAAAGGATTTTTTCTATAAACTGATCGTTTGCGGAAAGGGATTACCGGAGCAGTTGGACAACCTGCGGGCTTTTGGCGACCGGAATATCATGTATGCCGGCTTTGTGGATGATATTGAAACCTATTTTAAAGCCGCCGATATTTTCCTCAACCCCGTGCAATCCGGCGGGGGCATCAAGACGAAAATGGTGGAAGCCATTGCTTTCGGCAGTACGGTGATTGCCACAGAAACGGGAGCCACGGGTATTAAAAAAGAAGTATGCGGGAATAAACTGGTCACTGTACCGGATAACGACTGGTCCGGTTTTGCAAAAGCAGTTATTGATAACCGTGACAACCAATCTCCCACTCCGGCTGCTTATTACGACTATTATGACTGGGGAAAAGTAGCCCGCAGGATTGCTTCCGTTCTCTGACCCTGTTACGGTTTCATCCGGAATCCATCCTTCAGTCCCTGTATCAATTTCTGTTTACGCACTTTATCAAAGCCCAGCCAGAAAGCCACCCGGGACAATAGTGTATACCCAAGGGCAAACCAGCGACGAAAGCCCCTGAAATTTTTCCGGATAAAATAAATCTTATTGCGGTTGGAATAATAAACGTAGAATGGCGAATTGGTTCCCACGGAAGAAGATACTTTATGCAACAATACCAGTGAGGGATCATAGAAAATCCGGTAGCCCAGCCGGGTGGCCCGCAGTACAAAATCGGTATCGTCGTAGTAACAGAAGTATTTTTCATCCATGATCCCGTTTTTTTCAAACACTTCCTTCTTTACCAGCATAAAGCAGGTGGGTGAATAGGTGCAGTGTTTCGCCACATTATAGGCCGGACCGTCTTCTTTGTCCATACCGTAATGCACACCGAGCGCGCGCCACTCATCCATATAGCCGCCGGCCATCCATAATTTATTTTCCCCGTAATAATAAATTTTAGGAACGATCATGGCCTCCCCTTTTTCATCGGCCAGGGAAACCAGCTGGCTGAACATGTGTGCCTGTTCTATTTCAATATCATTATTGAGGATCAGTACATGATCGCAGTTATCGGCCAGGGATAATTTAATACCGGTATTGTTGCCGGCAGCCACCCCGAGGTTTCCCCCGGTTTTGATATGTTTATATGCGGTAACCGGGTAATCGGCCAGGCAGTGGCTGATCATGAGATCAGTGGCTTCACTGGCAGAATTATCAACCAGGTAGAGGATATAGTCTGTATGGGTTTGTATGGAAATGCTTTTGAAGAAGTCAGGCAGTACTTCATCACATTTGTATAAAACAGTTACGAGTCCGATCCTTGCCATAGTCTGTTATTTCATCAGGCCTTTTGCTTTCATTTCCGCAATGGATTCATCATACCGGCTGGCCTTAATTTCCTGACCCGTCACCCATTCAGCAAACTGCCGCAGTCCTTCCGGGAAGGAAACAGCCGGAATGAATCCCAGCAGGCGTTCTATTTTCCGCATATCCGCATAATTATGGCGGATGTCACCGAGACGGTAATTTCCGGTAACGGTCACCGGCACGTCTTTTTTATACAACTCAATCAGCCCTTCGGCCACTTCCAGAACCGTAGTGGGTATACCGGTTCCCACATTAAATACCTGGCCATTGGCTTCCTCTTTTGTAATACCCAGATAGGTGGCCCGTATCACATCATCAATAAAGACAAAATCGCGGCTTTCTTTTCCGTCTTCAAAAATATTAATCGGCTGCTGGTTGCGGATCAGGGTGGAAAAAATGGAAAGGATTCCGGTATAAGGATTGGTCAGTGACTGACCGGGACCATATACATTCTGGTAACGGAAGGCCACAGGGGCAATACCCAGGGTGGGACAAACCGTCATGATCATCTGTTCCTGGTTTTGCTTGGTGATACCATAAACGGAAGAAGGATGAATTTTTGATTCTTCATCCGTTGCCACCAGTTCCAATGGAGAAGTCGTGCCGGGAAAAGTGACTTCAAAGCGGCCGGCATCCATATCTGCCGCGGCCCGGTGGCCGGGATACACCACACCCAGTTCTTTTGAAATATATTTCCCTTCCCCGTAGATAGCCCGGGAAGAGGCGATCACCACTTTTTTTACCGCTGTTTTCTGATTGGCCAGTATGTCCAGCAGCAATGCGGTTCCCCCGATATTCACCTGGGTATAATGTTCAATCTGGTACATGGACTGCCCGGTACCGGTTTCAGCGGCCAGGTGAACAATCACTTCATTTTCTTCAATCGCTTTTTCCCAGTCGGTCCTTGATGTAACGGTTCCCCTGATGAACTTTACTTTACCAAGTATAGCTTTATATAAAGGAGAATTATTTTCCGGATCCTGTCCATGAATCTGTTCGGATAAATTATCGAGCACGGTTACACGGTGTCCCTTCTGAACAAGGTACAGGGCCAGTCCCGATCCGATAAAACCTGCCCCACCGGTAATTAATACGTTCTGCAAACTCATTGTGTTTTATTTCAGATAAATTGGCCTTCTTTATCGGTACGGCGCCATTCCTTTTTTTCCGGGTCAAAGCGCTTGATGATGATGGCGGGTGCGCCGGCGGCCACGCAAAAATCAGGAATATCGCGGGTCACCACACTGTTGGCACCCACCACACTGTTTTTCCCCACCGAGGCGCCTACCACACAAACATTTTCCCCGAGCCAGGCCCCGTCATGAATCACGACCGGTCTGAGCTGTTCCACCGGCTGATCAATAACCGGTATGGAAATATCTTTATAACCATGGAGGTTATCGCTGAGGTATACTTTATCCGCTATCAGTACTTTTTTCCCTATGGTAATCTCCGAAGTAGCATAAAAATGGCAGAAGCGGCCAATATAGGTTCCGTCACCGATGGTCAGCCGGCAGTCCGGGTTTCCGGTCAGGGGCATACAGGCCAGCCAGCCCCTTGAGTTTATGTACACTTTATTCCCGATAAAAATATGCTTCGCCCCTTCCAGTTTTGTCTGTAATAACCGGGCACGGGCTCCCAGGCTGCCCAGTTGTACTTTATACAAGGGGTAGGTGACGAGATAATACCAGGCCAGGCTGAGTTTTCTGAACATCGGGTTGTCCGTTAAGTAGCTGGCAAGGTAATACATTTTGGCTAATCGGTTACTGGGGCAAAAGCCGGGTAAACAGTAAATTAGTTACATTTGACCCCGCCGGAAAGCCGGTACTCCGCATGACCATTTTTGAACGCTTATATATCGCCGTATTTAAAGAAAAAGCCCGCCGGGCTTTGTTCAGCAAGGGACTGACCCAAGTACAGCAGCCGGAGCTGTACCCGTCAACGGAACCGGGTGCCGTTCATTTCAAGCATTTCGGGCTTATCGGAGATATTATCTATGCCATTCCCGCCATGAAGGCACTGGCCGGTGATAAGAAAATTCACCTGCACCTGCAGATCAATCAGAAAACGCTCTATAAAAAGAGCATGAAGCACCCAAACCAGGGTAAGATTCTCACAGAGAAAAGTGTGGAAATGCTGGCTCCTTTATTACTGGCCCAGCCGGAATTTGCAGTGGTGGATGTGCTCACTGATCAGCGGGTGGATTATGATCTGGATGAATTCCGGAAATTCCCTTTTGATTATAATACCAATCATATCTGCCGTTGGTATTTTCATATGTATGGCATTACGGCCGATCTGGGGCTGCCCTGGCTGAAGGTGGAACCGGACCCTGCATTTAAAAATGAAATCGTGGTAGCCCGCAGTTTCCGATACCGGGCACCGGGTATCAATTATGATTTTCTGGCCGCTTATCCCCATATTACATTTGTGGGGTTGAAAGAAGAATATGAGGACATGAAAAAAGCGATTCCCGGGTTAAAACACCGGATGGTGAAGGATTTCCTGGAATTTGCGCAAATCATTGCCGGGGCAAAATTTTTTATCGGGAACCAGAGTTTCCCTTTTGCCGTAGCCGAAGGCCTGAAAGCCAGGCGTGCACTCGAGCTTTGTTTCGAATGCCCTAATGTAATTCCGGAAGGGAAAGACGCGTATGATTTTTTGTATCAGCCGCAGTTTGAGAAGATTGTGCGGCAATTGGATCAGCTCGCTTAGTGATTATACAAATTTTTTTTCCAACGTTAAAAATTGATCTGCCAGCTGATCATCCTCTTCGTGGAAAAGACAGATATCGTAATAACCGATCAGATTTTTAACAGAAGACGCATAGTCATGAAGGTAAGTAACCACTTCCTTATTCTTAATTGATGTAGCCAGTATTAGTGTGCCTTTGTGATCAAAAAAAGCAACTTTATTGTACCCTGCATGTTCAAAAGACAACAAGGTGGTAAGACCCTCTTCTTTAATAGAAATCATATTCTGGCGGTTATACTCAAGAAATACAACGGGTTTATGTTTTCTAATGATATCGCCAGCCCCACGTAAAACGATTGTATCAAATCCTTCCACATCCACTTTCAGTAATTTGATTGTACGGCTGTCAAATCCCCCCTCACTAATCATGGTATCCAGTGTTTTAAACTGCACCTGCTTACCCCCTTTGTCATCCGGAATGATTGTAGCATTCCAGCCGCTTTTTTCAAAATTCACATTCAACTCTTCTGACTTTTCACCAAGAAAGGTTTTCACGATTGAGACATTATTAAATTGCTTACTGTTTTTCTCCAGGTAACTAAATGTTACTTCATCTCCCTCAACGCCGATCACAGGTACATCTACCTCTGTTTTCACCACAGCAATAGTATCCCCAACGTTAGCCCCAACATCAATCAGGGTCATTCCGGGGTATTGGGAAGCAATTGTTTTTGCCAGCCTTCCAAACTGTGCGTTCAGATCCGGATAAAGCCGGTAATTCACTGCCTGTACATTATAGCCGGGCATCCATACCTGGAATTTTCCTACTGTCACTAAAACATCATTATTGGTAGCCGGAATATATGGAACCCCGGTTTTAACAATATCATACCCATAACGCTTTAAGAAATTCCTGATTAATGTTCTCATAATCTGTATCAAATTTAACTAAGATCAGCCGGCAGACTTCCTGTTTATGCCTGCTTCACTATCTTTGGCTGCTATAATACATTATAACATATGGGCTTCCCCCTATCTGGCGCTATCAAATCCTTTTTAACCCGCACATTCTTCCGTCATGTAAGGAGGAGCTATTCCCAAAGTGGCGAAGATATAATTATTAGTGATTTATTCAACCGTCTGCAGATAAAGTCACCCCGTTACCTGGATATCGGGGCCAATGACCCTGTTTCGCTCAATAATACCTACCGACTGTACCAACGGGGCGCCAGCGGGGTTTGTGTGGAACCCAACCCTATCCTGTGTGAAAAGATCAGGCAAAAAAGAAGTCGTGATATCTGTATCAATGCCGGTGTGGCTTTTGATGAAAAAAGAGAAGCCAACTTTTATGTTTTCCCTGAAAAATTCAACGGACTAAATACTTTTTCAAAAGAAGAAGCAGAATTCTGGGAAAAAGAGGGAAATAATGAAATCGGAAGGCATAAGGTGGAAAAAGTTGTACGAATGCAGTTGCTGGAAATTAACGATCTGATGCAGCAACATTTTTCACCACACCCCAACCTGATTTCAATAGATGTGGAAGGTTTCGATTTTCAGATATTGAAGGGCATAGATTTCAGCCGGTTCAGGCCGGAGGTCTTTTGTATAGAAACCCTGGGATTTGTGGAAGACAACCGCGAAATCAAAAAGTATGAAATCATCGATTTTTTCCTCAGCAAGGGATATTTTGTCTATGCAGACACCTACATTAATACCATTTTTTGCAGGAAGGAAAGTTATGCCATTTTGAAAATGGATTGAGGTTATAAATCCCTGATAACTTCCAGAAAACGTTGCAAACCCTGTCGTTTGGATTCATCCAGGTGATAACTCAGGTGCAGGTTGTAGTATTTTTTCAGATCATACACCGGGTAGGGATTGGCCGCTACGATCTCATCAATATGCGAGAGCCCCATTTTATTTCCTTCATTAAACACTGAAATAAATTCATCCGGCAATGGCCGGGTACTGACCCAGGCCGCAAATACAAAGGGCAGACCGGTGATTTTTTTCCATTCAGAACCAAGGTCAAAAATGAAAGTGGAAATCCTGCGTTGTTCAAGGGCACGGTCACCAATAACCAGTCCGGCGGTTGTTCCTTTGATTTCCGCCCGGTAGTCTTCGCCGGTGGATTCAATTATTTCCGGATAAATACCCCAGTATTCCCGCATCAGGAATTTCAGCAAGGCTACCGATGTGCGGCTTTGATAATCCAGGTATACTTTTTTGATTTCCTGCATCGGCACTTCGCTGAACAACGCAACAGAAGCAATCTCTCCTTCCGTACCAATACAATAATCACCCACAATATGGTATTCGGGCAGCTGTGGTAAAACGGCCACGGGGATCAGCCCCAGGTCAATGGTTCCATCCCGTAACATCCGGGCTATATTGGCCGGATAATCACCGATCAGGTCGATCCGGCCAATAACAGGCGGCCGCTCCAGTCCGTAAATCAGTGGTTTAGTATTCAGGTAGTTGACAATGCCTGTGCGAATCTTCTCCAATTGGGTTATTTTTGCAAGGCAAAGGTAATGGAAGAAGCCTTTGCTTTAAACAATACACATGGAACTGACTCCCCTCACCGCCATATCCGCCATTGACGGACGTTACCGCAAACAAGTGCAACACCTGGATGAATATTTTTCCGAATACGGCCTGATGAAGTACCGGGTACTGGTGGAAATTGAATACCTGTTGTTCCTGGAAAAAAAGAAATTCTTCTCCCTCAGCAGTAAATCAATCAAACAGCTCCAGCAACTGGCTGAAAACTTTGGTCCGGATGATGCGCAGGAGATCAAACTGATTGAAAACACCACCAATCATGATGTGAAAGCAGTGGAGTATTTCCTGAAAAACCAGCTGGAGAAATTCGGGGCGGCGGAAGCAAAAGAATGGGTGCATTTCGGGCTGACATCTCAGGATATCAATAACACGGCCATTCCTCTTTCCTGGAAACACGCCATTGAATATGATTATCTGCCAGCCCTGCTTAACCTGAATATGGAACTGAAACTGCTGGCCGACGAATGGAAAGAAATCCCCATGCTGGCCCATACACACGGACAACCGGCCAGTCCCACCAAACTGGGCAAGGAAATCATGGTCTTTGCCGAGCGGATCCAGAACCAGATCGAACAGTTTATCGGTATCCCTTTTTCCGGAAAATTTGGCGGAGCCACCGGGAACTTCAATGCGCACCATATTGCCTTCCCTAAAACAGACTGGATAAAAGCCGGGAATGAATTCCTCGCCAAACTGGGACTGAACCGGCAGCAATTCACCACACAGATTGAACATTACGACAATCTGGCCGCGCATTTTGACGCCATGAAGCGGATCAATAATATCCTGATCGACATGTGCCGGGATTTCTGGACCTATGTCTCTATGGAGTATTTCCGTCAACGTACAAAAAAAGGTGAAGTGGGTTCATCCGCCATGCCGCATAAAGTAAATCCGATAGATTTTGAAAACGCGGAAGGGAATCTGGGACTGGCCAATGCGATTCTCGAACACCTGTCGGCCAAACTACCCGTATCCCGTTTACAACGGGACCTGACCGACTCCACCGTGTTGCGCAATATTGGGGTACCCTTCGCGCATACCCTGATCGCATTCCGTTCAATTGAAAAGGGGTTGAGCAAACTCGTAGTCAATGATGCCAAGATTTATGACGACCTGGAGGACAACTGGGCCGTGGTCGCCGAAGCTATACAAACCGTACTCAGAAGGGAAAAGTATCCGAATCCCTATGAAGCATTAAAAGACCTGACGCGCGGCAATACTAAAATTGATAAAAAAGCCATTCATGGCTTTATTGATAGCTTAAAAGTATCTGCCGCATTGAAAAAGGACCTGAAAAAAATCACCCCGCACAATTACACGGGGATGAGTCCTTTTAAGTAAATTGATGCCGGAATTGAATTAATAACCGGAAGATGTTAAAGACCTTATCCCTGCTTATCCTTACCACACTATCAGTGCATTTGATCAGTGCCCAGTCTCCCTGTAACCCAAGGGGTGATTTTTCATTTAACAGGAACCCATGTGCCCCGTTAGAGGTTACATATTCCACCACAGCTACAGGGTTCAGCAATGTCCGCTGGTTTTTTGGTGATGCCGCACTGGCAACAGGTAATCCGACAGTGTCACATACGTATACTTCCACTGGTAGTTATCAGGTAGTTCTTATAACGGACTATCCAACCTGTTCCGATACAGTTAGAAAGAATATTATACTGGATATAAGTATAGATAATCAATTAATTGAAACAACCGACACGCTGGTTTGTCATGGCAGTACCAAACAAATAAAAACAAAAGCCGGTTTAAGCCTGTGCTGGACACCATCCGCTGGTTTAGATAACGCTTATTCTCAAAACCCCATCTGCACACCATCACAAACCACTACCTATTATCTGAATTCGCTGGTAACCGGATCCAATTTGATCGTAAACGGTAATTTTAACGCTGGAAATACAGGCTTCACCTGTCAGTATAATTTTACAACGAATAACACTACCGAAGGCGAATATTTTGTAGGCAACAGCCCGAGTGCATGGTACCCAGCTCACTATTCCTGCGGCGATCATACAACAGGAAACGGGAACATGTTGCTCGTTAACGGTTCGCCACAGCCAGACGTTGAAGTCTGGAAAACAACCGTATCGGTAACACCCAATACCAATTATGCATTTTCCACCTGGATTTGTTCAATTTCAGTACCCAATCCGGCACAGCTTGCCTTCAGCATAAATGGGAATAGCGTCGGTAACTTAATTGCTGCCAGCCAACCTCCCTGCAACTGGTTTCAGTTTTATACAACCTGGAATTCAGGCAATAACAACTCTGCCGTTATTTCCATCATCAATAAGAATACGGTTGCATTTGGGAATGATTTTGCACTTGACGATATATTATTTGCCCCGATTACTTTCAAACGTGACAGTGTGACATTGACAGTTGAAAAGCCGGCAATACAAACATCGGCTGAACAGCAAATTTGCATTGGAAAATCCGTTCAGCTTAGTACTTCAGGGGGCACATCATATAGTTGGTCACCTGCAACCGGATTATCAAATGCCGCCATATCAAATCCTGTTGCTTCACCAACTATCACTACTGAATATATTGTCACCGGCACAACCAATAACAATTGTACCGGCAAAGACACGGTATTGGTCACGGTTGAACAACTGCCTGTTGTCGCCATCATCCCCGATACAAGTATATGTGAAAATAACAGTATACAATTATATGCAACCGGAGGCGGGAGCTACAACTGGACACCTGCCGCTAACCTTACGAATGCTAATCTTGCGAATCCGATAGCAACTCCATTAACCGACACACGATATACAGTTATCGTAACATCTGCACAGGGGTGTGTAAATACTGATTCAGTTGATATAACGATCCGGTCCACAAATAAATTCTATATTGACCCAGTATCAGAAATTTGTGAAAAAACCTCCGTTCAATTAAAAGCGGGCGGGGGCAACCGGTATAACTGGTCACCGGGAGGCACACTCAACTCTTCCGTAATTTCCTCTCCGGTAGCACTGCCGCAGACAACCACACTTTATTCAGTTACTATCACTGATACTGTATGTAACAGCAGTAAAACGCTAAGCACAACTGTAACAGTAAATAGATTGCCCTTACTTTCGGTTTCCAAATCAAATGACATTGATTGCTTAACGGACAACAGTCAACTCCTTGCCACCGGTGCCCTTCAGTATATCTGGACTCCTGCAGCAGGCCTTAGTTCTTCGGACATATCCAATCCGCTGGCGACACCTGTAGACACCACTACTTATACCGTTACCGGAACTGATGTAAAAGGTTGCAGTAATACAACAAGTGTAACCGTAAACGTTTCACAAACAGGCAACGTACTTTACCTGATGCCTACCGCTTTTACACCCAATGGAGATGGCAAAAATGATTGTTACGGTATTAAATACTGGGGCCCTATCCAGGAACTTGATTTCAGCATCTATAACCGTTGGGGAGAAAGAATATTCCATACCCGTAATCCCGGCGACTGCTGGAATGGATTGTATAAAGGCATCAAACAAGACCCCGGTGTTTTTGTCTATGTGGTTAAAGCAAAAACGCTTTGCGGAGATGCATACAGAAAAGGAACTTTCGCACTGATCAGATAAATCATAAACCGTATACCAGCTAACATACATATTAACTTTTGTACTTACCGCCTACGCCGTTAATCCACTTTGCGGACAAAGTGGCAAAAACCTGGTAATGAATGGCGATTTCAATTCTCTACAAGAAAATTTCAATTCAGGCTATTCTTATACAAGAAACAATACTACTGAGGGTGAATATTATATTGGCACTAATCCTAAAAACTGGTATTACCTACACTATCCTTGTGGCGATCACACCAGCGGAACCGGTCGTATGTTATTGGTAAATGGTTCACCTGAAGCTGGCACTCCAGTTTGGGAAATGTCAATCATTGTAAAACCAAATACAACATACTATTTTTCATTCTGGATCACTTCAATATCAAAACCGAACCCAGCCCGATTAGAAATATCTTTTAATGGAAAAAAAATCCACCTCTATTGTAAAAGCTAAAAGCACTACATGTAAGTGGGAAAAAGAAAGCTTCATATGGTATTCAGGCATTAATAATAATGTGAAAATTTCAATATTAAACGGAAACATTATTGAATATGGAAATGACTTTGCGCTTGATGACATCTACTTCGGCGAATACGATATTCAATCTCCTCCCGCCGACTGCAGTTCCCGCATTCCTGCCCGCTTCTCTTTTTCAATCACTGAATGCATGACCGTCTCTTTTAAGCCTTTGGCAAAAAAAAATAAACAAGTGCAACAGATCCGATGGGACTTTGGTGACGGAAGCAGCTCGACCTTATGGAAACCCGTACACCGTTATAAACGACCCGGCAGCTATAAAGTAACAGCGGTAATAACAAGTAAACCGGATTGCATGGATACTTTCACCCGTATCATCACCTGTAAACCGGCAAAAGCAGACTTCACGTATACGGAAATGGGGCAACCCGGAAAGCTGGCTTTCCGGGCAGAAAGAAATGGTCAGTCATACGACTGGGATTTTGGGGACGGAATCAAATACCCGCAGGAAGCAATAGCCGTGCACCAATACAAGGAAAGCGGATCATACACCACGTCTCTGGTCACGACTACAGCAAGTGGCTGCAGGGATACCCTCCAAAAAACCATACAGGTGCTTCTCCCTGAAAAAATTCTGATTGAACAGGCAGCCGAACCATCACCAGAATCAACTGGGAACCCCAGCAGTCCAACCCTTGAATACAGACGTAAGGATATCATTAAAAAAATCGAAGTGGTACAGGATTCAGTTCAGGTATTGCTATATGACAATGGCATTATTGATGGCGACAGTATCACCCTACTGCTGGATGAACAGGTGTTGCTCACCCACCGGTTACTCACCAGTAATCCTTTGCGGCTGATCATTCCTGTTTCGCGTGATAAAGAGCGTCATGAACTGACGATGTATGCCGAAAATCTGGGCAGCATTCCCCCCAATACCGCCTATATGGTGATTCTGGACGGTGCGGTTAAATATGAAATCTATATCAGCAGCAGTAAGAAAAGTAATGGTGTGGTTTTATTTACCCGGGATCCCGGAAACCGGCCTTTTGACTGAGTAGACAAGTATTGGTTTCCCGTCAAGATCCCGTTTTAGCAACAGGTGAAATCCGGCATTCAGCAGTACTTTTTGTGAAGGAAGGTTCGGCGTTTCAGTAACAGCAAAAATTTCTTCCCGGGAGGTTTGCTCCCAATAATAATCCAGTCCGGCTTTTGTAAGTTCCGTGGCATACCCCTTGCCCCATTGAGCCGGTATCAAGGCATAGCCCAGTTGTATTTTAGTGGTATCATACGGCAGCGGGATAATGGCAAATGTGCCTACAAAATTTCCGCTCCCCTTTTCTTCCACCATCCAGCGCCCGCCTTCTTCCGGTTCACCGGCCGCCAACATTTCTTCCAGAGCAGCATCACTTTCTTCCCTTGTTTTCACCGGCCGTATAAAACGCATCACCACCGGATCACCATTTAAAAGAAAAAACCGCTCATGATCCGCTGCCGTAAGCTGCCTGACTACTAACCGCGCTGTCTCAAATACTATCATAAAACTGATTCATTAACCCTGACTAATAACAAAACTGTATTCCCCACTCTGTATTCCCCATTCCCCATTCTCTATTCTCTATTCTCTATTCTCTATTCACTTATGTATCTCACTCGTAAAATGAAACTCAATATCCGGGTTATTCGTCTTCTCCGTATTGAGAAACCATTCACTCTGGGCCAGGTAAACCGGATGACCGTCTTTGTCCTCACCCGAATTGGCCTGTTTAAAGCGGAGAAAATCCTGAAGTTTGGCCTGATCCTTACTGGTCAGCCAGCAGGCTTTATAAAAGGGCAGGGAATTAAATACGACGGAAGCCCCGTACTCATGCAGCAGGCGGTATTGAATTACTTCAAACTGAAGTTCTCCCACACAACCGATAATTTTTTTATTCCCGCCAAACTGGGTAAACAACTGGGCCACGCCTTCATCGGTGAGCTGCATCAGTCCTTTCTCCAGTTGTTTGGTCTTCATCGGATCCTTATTCACCACTTCCTTGAAAATCTCCGGTGAGAAAGAGGGAATTCCGGTAAAAAAGAACGATTCCCCTTCTGTAAGGGTATCCCCGATTTTAAAATTCCCGGTATCAAAAAGACCCACCACATCCCCGGCATACGCGTCTTCAATAATGCTTTTATCCCGGGCCATGAATGAATACGGATTGCTGAAACGTACATCCTTATCCAACCGTACGTGATGAAAATATTTATTGCGCTCAAATTTACCTGAACATACCCTGAAGAAGGCGATACGGTCACGATGTTTGGGATCCAGGTTGGCGTGTATTTTAAAAACAAAGCCACTCATTTTTTCTTCTTCCACATCCACTTCACGCAGGGTTGTATTCCGGCTCCTCGGCATCGGTGCAATCCGGATAAACGTATCCAGCATTTCCTTTACCCCGAAATTATTAATCGCACTTCCAAAAAAGACAGGGGCCACTTTCCCGGCCCTGTAATCCTCCACACTCAACGCGCCATGCACCCCATCGACCAATTCCACATCCTCCCGTAACTGGGCGGCATCATGTACACCCAGTTTTTCGTCCAGGATTTTATCCTGTATATCAGAAATGGAAATACTGTCCTCATCGGCCTTGGTATTGGCGGTAAACAGCAGCAGATTTTTAGAATCGAGATTGTACACCCCTTTAAATTCCTTTCCGCTGTTGATCGGCCAGGTCATGGGATGAAGGGCAATAGTCAGTTCCTTTTCAATTTCTTCCAGCAGGTCAAAACGGTTCTTTCCATCCCGGTCCATTTTATTCACAAACACAATGACCGGCGTATCCCGCATCCGGCATACTTCCATCAGCCGGCGGGTCTGGTCTTCCACCCCGTTTACACTGTCCACCACCAGAATTACACTGTCCACCGCGGTGAGTGTACGGTACGTATCTTCCGCAAAATCCTTGTGACCGGGTGTATCGAGCAGGTTGATCAGTGTATTGTTGTACTCAAAGCTCATTACGGAAGTGGCTACCGAGATACCCCGTTGCCGCTCAATCTCCATAAAGTCACTGGTGGCGAATTTTTTAATCTTATTGCTTTTCACGGCACCGGCCACCTGGATGGCCCCGCCAAAGAGCAGGAATTTTTCCGTTAATGTGGTTTTACCGGCATCCGGGTGCGAAATGATCGCGAATGTGCGCCGGCGCTGAATTTCGTTATGATATTTCATGTTGAGCGTTGTGCCCCGGACCGTCAGCAACAAGGTTGCTCCGGGGAGGCGCAAAGGTAACAAAGGGGTGCCATTTTGCAGCAACTTACCCGTTGTTTCCGGGTTCGGGCGGATCCTGTGTTTCAGGCGGACGCTGAAACTCAAAATCAACCACTTTTTCAATGGCGTCCTGTTCTTCCTGTTTATGGTGTTTGTAGCCGAAAAGGGCCGCGAGGCCAAATACGGCAATGGCCAGGTAACACCAGGGCGTATAACTGACTTTTACCAGCATACTGCCCAGCTGGGCAAAGCCTTCTGTATCGGATGATGTTTTACCTGGTGATTTTATTTCCATGTTCAGCTGGATCATCATCGCGATCAGCATCACGGCTGCCAGTATGCCCGCCGACATGGTAATCACTGAACGTAAGCGGGAAGCGGACACACTGATCACCAGACCCGCCACCCCGGCCAGCATGGCCACCAGTGTAAGGATATTAGGCCAGTCGCGCAATCCCCCGGATAACCGGTCATCCTTCTGCTTTTCCTTACCAGTCGTCTTTGTCAGCTCTCCATACTGCGGGAAACCATGCATTTTCCATTCCTGGCCGGTAGCCATCCCGATGCCGGAATTGGAAGCAATAACGGTGTCATTGCATCGTATTTCCGCAAATGGCAGAAAAAACAGCAGGATACCCACCGCAAATGCGGCCGTGCTGGTATAACGCATTTTAAACCATTTTTCCAAATCGGGCCTGGAGCCTGAACCTGTTCCATTGTCCATTACAGCTAATTTTGCAGCAATATACTTCATAGCCGGTTTATAAGGCCTGATCGCCTCTCCGGAACCGGTTTTGCCATCCAAATAAAAATTGCCTCAACTGTTACTTCTTATGGTAATTTTGCCCCATGCTCCGCAGGTCTGTAGAAATAGTCGTCAGCAGTATTAAAATGACATTGCAGGAATTATGGAAAAACAAACTCCGTACATTTCTGTCTTTGCTGGGGGTAACCTTTGGCATCTTCTGTATTATCAGTGTACTGGCCGTGGTAAACAGCCTGGAACAGAATATCCAGAATGAGGTAAAAGCACTTGGCACCAATACTATTTATATTGATAAATGGGATTACAGTGCGGGTGGCGGCCCCGATTATCCCTGGTGGAAATATGTAAACCGGCCCTCTCCAAAATACGATGAATTAAAACAGATTAAGGATCGGACACCCAGCGCCAAGTACGCCGCGTTTAAAATCAGTATCTCCGATAAAATCGCCTACGAAAACAACCAGTTGTCCGGGGTCAATATTTATGGCATCAGTGAAGAGTTCAATGATATCCAGCCGGTGGATATTGCGCATGGCCGGTATTTATCCGATGCGGAATTCAGCCAGGGAAGCCCGGTAGCCGTGATTGGAAATGAAATCGCTGAAAAACTGTTCCTCGACCCGGAAAGAGCCATCGGGAAAATGATTAATTGCCGTGGTAAAAAAGTGACGGTCACCGGGGTAATAAAAAAACAGGGCAAGACGATGATTGGTGGCTGGCAGTTTGATCAGAGTGTAATTCTCTCCTACCGGTATGCACGAAATATCATGGATCCCCGCCGGGCAGATCCGCTGCTGCTGGTACAGGGACAGGATTATATCACCAGCAAAGCCCTGATAGATAACCTGACCGGTACGTTGCGCGGGATACGTAAACTGCCCCCGACCAAAGAAGAAAATTTTGCCCTGAACGATATCAATGATTTCAGTGATGCCATCAGTGAGGCGTTTGTAAGTCTGAATATCGGTGGCTGGGCCATTGCCACATTGTCCCTGATTGTCGGAATGTTCGGAGTAGCCAATATCATGTTCGTTTCCGTACGCGAACGCACCAGCCAGATCGGACTGAAGAAAGCTATCGGGGCCAAGAGCCGGATTATATTAACCGAGTTCCTGCTGGAATCCGCTTTCCTTTGCATTATCGGCGGACTGGTAGGCTTAACCTTTGTATTTCTCCTGACAAAAATTCTTTCGGGGGCACTTGAATTCCCCGTCTATATCTCCACCAGTAACCTCGTACTGGCCATCGGCATCTGCGTGCTGGTGGGTGTGATCGCTGGTTTTATTCCGGCCCGACAGGCTGCAAGAATGGATCCGGTGGATGCGATACGGAGTAAATGATGTGCCGATTTCCAATGTGCCGATGAGCCGATTTCCGATGAGCCGATTACTGGCAGAGAAAAATTGGCTCAAAAAAAGAGCTGTTGCGGACAAACAATTTTTGGAGTTTAAAACCTGCTATATTGGATACATAAACCAATTTCAGGTTATATGAAAACAGAAAAGGGTCGCGAGAATCTAATTTTGACACTCACATTGGAGTTTGCAATTGAAATAGTGAAATACTGTGAAGTGCTGGAAAGAAAAAGAAAGTATGTCATTGCCCGACAACTACTTAAATCCGGAACATCTATAGGTGCAAATGCAAGGGAAGCACAGAATTCAGAAAGCAAGAGTGATTTTATTCACAAATTCAAGATAGCCGCTAAGGAAGCAGAAGAAACGGAGTACTGGTTGTTGATTTGCCAGCAGGCAGATGGGTATCCCGACATTTCCCTTTTAATGGAAAAAATTAAATCCATTCAGCGCATTCTCAACCGAATAATTTATTCATCAAAATCACTGGGAAAATAGAGCGAAATAACTATTTGACTGATTTAGTTTCACGTGTTCGTAAAATCAGAAAATTTCGTTTGTTCATTTGAAACCCAAAAACCCATATGTATCGTCAGCATATTGGCTCATTGGCATATCGGCATATTGGCAAATTAGCTAATTTTGTATATGCCCACCATCCTCGCCATCGAATCCAGTTGCGACGAAACATCCGCAGCCGTATGTACGGACGGAAAAGTGTTGTCTAATTTTATTGCCACACAGGCGGTGCATGAACAATATGGCGGTGTGGTGCCGGAACTGGCTTCAAGGGCCCATATGCAACATATTGTACCCGTGGTGGAGAAAGCATTGAAAGAAGCTGGTACGGCCCTCACTTCCGTTGATGCCATTGCCTTCACCCAATCACCCGGACTGATTGGTTCTCTCCTGGTTGGCGGACAGTTTGCCAAATCGCTGGCCTTATCGCTGAACAAGCCCCTGATTGCCGTACATCACATGCAGGCCCATGTGCTGGCCAACCTGATTGATGATCCAAAACCGGCCTTCCCTTTTCTTTGTTTAACGGTAAGCGGTGGTCATACGCAGATTGTATTGTGTGAAAGTCCGGTACAGATGCGGGTGATCGGCGAAACCATTGATGACGCGGCCGGGGAAGCATTTGATAAATCGGCTAAACTGCTTGGATTGCCTTATCCCGGTGGGCCATTGATTGACAAATACGCGAAAGAAGGTAATCCCAAAAGATTTGCCTTTCCCGAACCACAGATTGCCGGCCTGAATTTCAGTTTCAGTGGTCTGAAAACATCTATTCTTTATTTCCTGCAAAACGCCGGAAAAAGCAATCTCTATAAAGAGGAATTTTCAGCTACCGAAGAGGAAAAAAATAATTTTATCCGGGATAATCTGGCAGATATCTGTGCCTCTGTTCAACACCGTATTATAACGATCCTGTTGAATAAGGTAAAAAAAGCCGCCGCAGAAACAGGCATACGTGATATCTGTCTGGCCGGGGGCGTATCGGCGAACAGCGGACTCCGCACAGCCTTTACAGAAATGGGGAAAAAGCAAGGGTGGAATACATTTATCCCGGCCTTTCAATATTGCACCGACAATGCCGGTATGATTGCCATAACCGGGTATTATAAATTTCTGGAAGGAAGGACTGACGCTCTTTCCATTAGTTCCTCGGCACAGGCTGAATGGTAATCCCGGTAATTCAAGATTATGGCCAATACCTATTTCCAGTTCAGGCAGTTTACCATTCACCAGGATCAATGTGCCATGAAAGTCACCACCGATGGTTGTCTTTTTGGTGCCTGGGTAGCCACTTGTTTACAGCATAAAAACGATGCGGAGCGGTTACTTGATATCGGCACCGGCAGCGGATTACTCAGCCTGATGGTGCATCAGCAACAGCCTGCTTGCCGGATTGATGCGGTGGAGATTGATCCGGCCGCATCTGCACAAGCCAAAGCCAATGTGGAATCATCCGGGAAAGCAGAGGCAATTACAGTATACCAGTCAGCGATACAAGACTTCGTTCCTGACATACAATATGATTATATATTCAGCAACCCGCCCTTTTATGAAAATGAACTGAAAGGTAATAACCAGCAAAAAAACTTAGCGCATCATCATGATGGTTTGCGGTTGCCTGATTTACTCAAACAGATCAGTCGCTTGCTGAAAAAAGAAGGACGTTTTTATTTATTGCTCCCCTATAAACGAAAAGTGGAAATTATTTCCCTGCTGAAAGAGTCCGGATGCCAGGTACTTCAATGGATCGAGGTAAAACCTGCCAGCCATCTTGATTGCTTCCGGATACTGATAGAAGCGGGCTTTGGCTCGGAAGCCGGTGAACCGTTACGGGAAAGCGAACTGTATATTAAAAACGAAAGCGGTGAATACAGTGTGGCCTTCACCGCTTTATTAAAACCGTATTATCTGTACCTGTAAGCCGGATCAACGCCCTTCCACATAGTCGCGCAGGTATTCAAAACCGGGTGTAAGCTCCCCCTTATTTACAATCGTGGCGCGCGTGATAATATCTGAGCCGTCTTTTACCAGGTCTTCCAGGATGAACTTGATCAGCTGTTCCCCAAAATAACGACTGGCATCACGTGGCAATTCATTGGGCAGGTTGCCTACCGCCATCAGGTCAATGGAACCGGACAGGTAAGGAGCGGTCTTCATCAATGAATGCTTATCCACTCCATAAACGGGATCTTCGATGGACTGATCACCCAGGTTTATGGGAACGGATCCGTTGGCATCATCCGTAATATCCGCAATAGTCTGTATGATAAAATCATCCCCGTGCGCATCTGCTTTTTCAAAAAGCCGCGGAATGGTTTTATCCCAGTATACTCCATTCATCAGGATATCTGTCTGGGCCGCGTAGGGCAGAAATTTACAACGATAGGCCTCCGGCTGTTCATGAAAGTCTTCCCGGTTATACTTTCCGGTTACTTTGTGTTCATACAGTTCGGCTCCTTTAACTTGTGTATAAACAGGGTAGGAAAAACGACGGCGCATATAATCATCATTCTCCACTTCATGGATACCCATCAGGTTCATGATTTCCAGAATGCCGTGGGCCACGCGGCCGGAACCGGTTATGGCGATTTTCACATTGGGCAAACGCAGTCCGAAATAATTATGGATCAGTTCTCTGAAACTGCGTTGTTTATATACCCGGTCCAGTTTATACAAGCCGGTACGCAGGCCATAGGCCATCATGCCGTTATGCGCGCCTACCACCCCGGCAAAAAAGCCAAACCCGATGATCCGCTGGCCGTCTTCGTGTTCCAGGCATTCATAATCAATAAGAGTGATGTCTTTTTCAATTACCGCCTTCAGCAGCGGCTGGTTATGGGGTTGTTTTTTCTTGGTATGGGAGAAAAAAAGATAGGTCTTACCAGGTATAAGCTGATGAACCGGCACCTCCTTGATGCCAAATAAAAGATCACAGTCGGTCAGGTCATCTTTTACCTCAACACCGGCGGAGAGATACTCCCGGTCACTGAAACAGCGGTCCGGGGAATTTTGCACAACAATTTGAATGTCAGTGCTGTTTTTCAGAATCCACTTACACTGTGCGGGGGTCAGCGCCACCCGGTTATCCGCAGGAACCTTGCCTTCCCGTATTAATCCGATCTTTTTCATATAGCCTGGCTTATAATATTCCTGCAAATTTCCTGTATCCCTGGCTGCCGGACAAATTGATTTCGGACAGTCTTTTGGCATAATAAATGTTGTAACTTTGATTATCTGGTATTTTTAATTATTTTAAGGTTACAATGGCTTTACCAGTATTGACCAAACCAAAAGGGGGTATCATGTTAAATCGCATTTCATTTTTTTACACAGGTATTATAATGCTGACATTCAGCCTTTTGTCATGCGATAAACCGAAAGATGACACCGATACGCCCGCTGGTCCATTTACCATCAGCTATGGTGATTCCATTTTATTTATGAAGCCGGTAGCCGGAGATTATATTGTTTACCCCCAACGCACGAGTCCGGGTACCTATACCGCTTTCCCCGATGGTATCGAGATTGATGATGTTACCGGAGCTATTAATGTATCTAACAGTGAGACCGGTTTACGGTATCGCATTACCCATACAGCCCCTAACGGAGATACCACAACCACGATGGTCGTATTGTCCGGCATTACATTCCGGGATCATTTTTATTACCTGTCCACCGGTGATTCCGTCGCCAACCCGGTTTACAATGCATCCGAGAACCGTTCATTACCGGTGATTGGTTCATCATTCGATGAAGGGAATCTGGCAAATACAGGTGGTTGTTCCGTTAAAACAGATAACGGATCCATCAACCTGGCAGAGTCTGTACGCAAAGGCGTATTCGGAGCAAATCCCCGCAATGATGACAAAAAGGAAGTAGAAATCAAATACCGCATCAATGATGCCAGCGGAAAATCATTGAACAAACTTAAAGTACTGCTCTACTGGTATGAAACAGTAGCCGATGTACCACAATATGTCTGGGATATATTACACGATCGTACAACTGAAGGTGTATTTCTGCGGGGCTATGGAACCACCACCAGCGACCCCACATTTGCAGGACGGTTACAAAAAGCGGCCAAACCCCGCCCCCCCTGCGTGATAATAGTTGCGCATTAATGCAAGCGGAGCATTATTTTTGATAAGCTTTACCGCTTATCATGAAATATTTTCTGTCATTTTTATTGTTCCTGGCTTTACTGGGCTGGACTTTTTCGCAAAACCCGGCTATACCTGACGGATCGTACTGGCCGGTATATGCGGAAGCGGAAAAGAATTATAAAGAAGCGGAGCATATCTCTCAATCCGGAAACTATTCAGAAGAAAAAGAAGAGGCACTCAACCGGAACGCGCTCCGGCAATTTCTGCAGGTTATTCCTTTTTTTGAGTCACAGCGACTGGATTCCCTGTCGTTACTCACGCATGTACGAATCGGATCAATTTTCCATTACCTGGATTCCCTGGAACCCGCCAAAGAGCATTATTTAAAAGCCATACGCGCCAGGGAAAAAGCCGGGCGGCTGGCTGATTCATTTATTTTCAAACCCTGCCTCTACGCCGGAACCGTCTATTACAATCTTCATATTTATGATTCTGCCGTTTACTACTACAAACAAGCGGAAGAAATCAGTGAAAAATATAATCGTCCGCTTACTGATCAGCAGCGACTGTACAATCAGCTGGGACTGATTCATTATGAAACGGGGAATTACAAGCAGGCTAAAAACTATTTTGAAAAAGCCCTTTCACAATTATCCCCGGCTGATCCTTCGCTGAAAGATCTCCGGGTGACTTATCAGAATAATATCGCCTCTGCCCTGCTGAACCTGGAGAAATATGAAGAAGCAAAAACGCTCTACCTGCAGTTGTTGCCATCCAGTATTTACAAAAATGTAATACGCCAGAACCTGGGTTTAATTGATCTCAGCCTTGGTGCACCGGAAGAAGCCATAAGTTGGTTCAGGCAGACCGAACCCGCTTCCGGCAATACCGTACTGCTCTATAATAAGATGGCGAAGGCCTTCCTGGAATTGAATAATCCTGATTCAGCCGCAAAATACCTTGCCCTGGCAACGGAAGAAAACAGTAAACGTAACGGCCCGGTTAAAAATGTTACGTTTGGCCTCACACTGACACATCAGGCAGAACTTGCTCTTTCGCGTCATCAGGCAATACAAGCCGTACGTTTATATCAGCAGTCGGTAATTCAGTTCCACCAGGATTTTAATGATACGGCCATCGGCAGTAACCCGGATAAATTCAGTGGCGTATACTCCTATATACAGTTGTTCAATGCACTTTGTGATAAAGCGGATGCACTGAGTACCCTTCACCAGCAGACTAAAGAAATTACCAGGCTGGATCAGGCACTGGAAGCCTATCGTGCCGCTTTCCGGCTGGCCAGTTATGTGGAACATACGTACGATTCTGATGAAGCCCGGCTTTTTCTGGGAAAAATAAAACACAATATTCATAGCAAACCGATTGACATCAGTATACAGTTATACGAACTCACCGGCAAAATCAGTTACCTGGAACAAACCTATAATTTTGATCAGCTGAACAAAGCCTCTATTCTCGCTTTAAATGTTCAGGAGAATGAGCTGCGTAAAAACAGCAGTCATGACAACGGCTTAATAAAAAGAGAGGCTGAATTAAAAAAGAGCATCACCCGCTATATCCTGGCGAAGGGCCGGGAAAAGGACAGTAACCGGCTCAACGCACTCAGCATTGTGGTGCGGGATGAAGAAATAGAACTGGGAAGAATACAGGATAAAATTGCAGCCGATCCGCAATGGAGTATCCGTGAAGCCGGTGCCAGTATTCCACCCGTTACCAGGTTACAGCAGAAACTGGACAACAACTCCGCCTTGCTTTCCTATCATTTATCGGATAAAGAATTACTGGCCCTGCTGATCACCAATAAAAAATTTGAGTACTACAAAACCGATATTGATCCGCTATTCTTCAAACGACTGGAACAGTTTAAAAATAATCTCCAGCAGGTATCCGCCGACGAACGGTATGAAGGAAACAATATCGCCAATGCGCTTTACCAGATATTGATCAAGCCCCTGTATGCGTCGCTGAAACAGCATTCACGTCTGATTATAATTCCGGATGACGAACTGAATCATCTGCCGTTTGAAGCACTGCAGGATGAAAACCGGAAATACCTGCTGGAACATTTCTCCGTACAGTATCAGTTCAGCACGGCTTTATTTGGGGAAAATCCGGCTTCTGCCCAATTGACCAGGAGCCTGGCCTTCGCCCCCTTTACCCAATCCTATCCGGCATCCGGCAACCAGGATGAGTTTTACAGCCTGTTACCCGCCTCTGCGGATGAAATCAGTGACCTGAAGGGAAAGATTCTGACCAGTACTACGGCCACCAAAAAGAATTTCCTCGAGTTCGCCAACAGTTATCCGGTTCTTCATCTCGCCACGCATGCCAGTGTAAATAATGATACTCCCTCCAATTCATTTATTGCATTTTATCCGGAAAACAAGGATTATAAACTCTATGCAGGTGAGATAGCTAACCTTCGTCTGGATTCTGTACAGCTCGTTATACTCAGTGCCTGTGAAACCGGTGCAGGCAAACTCGTTAAAGGGGAAGGACTGATGAGCCTGTCGCGGGCTTTTGCTTATGCCGGCTGCCCGGATATCATTACCTCCCTTTGGAAAGCGGAAGATAAAACCACGGCATTTATTACCAAAAGGCTGCACTATTACCTGGAAAAAAGATACAGCAAAGACAAAGCACTGCAGCAGGCTAAAATAGATCTCCTTAAAAGCAACGATATTGATCCCCGGCTTAAAACACCCGACTACTGGGCTCACCTGATTTACATTGGCAACTATGAAGAAGACCGCGGATCACGTAACTGGTGGTGGATTGCCCTGACTATTATCGGAGGTGCTTTTTTGTATAAGTTGGTGGGGAGGAAAGCAAATTAGCTAATTTGCTAATTAGCTAATTTGCAAATTGACCTATTGGTGCAACGTAATCACCGGCACATGTGTATCTTCCCGGTTACGGACAACTACATTATTGATGGTGGTATCCTGATATCCGTTTTGTCCATCAATGAGTAATTTATAAGTTCCGGCGTTTAATCCAACGATTTTAAATTCTCCATTATCATCGAAAGGAATGGCCGTGGCTGTATCAGTACCTATTACCGCTTTTACGATGGCATCAGCGGCGCGGGGCAATACCCGTCCTTCAATACTGCCTGAACGGCTGCGGGAAAATATTTTAATATGCGACTTCAGGCGGTAGCCGTTATTGTTACCGGAGCCGCTGTTGTCCACCTGGATGGAATTGCCCGCGTCAAAATCAATCCAGAACATCACCTGGTCATTGCTGATATCAAAATTGCTGTCATCCAGATTGGCAATCACTTCGCGGTCCTCACTCTTCACCCGCAGGGGGAATGATTGCCCGTCCTTCATGACGCTGTTTTGTGTACCAAGCACCAGTTTCACTTTCTGTACACGGGCATTGGGCAATGTGCCGTTGCTGAAAAGTGTATCCAGTCCGTTGCGGAAGCGGAGAATATTATAAACACCAGGACGTATGCTGAGATTCACCCAACCGCCATTCGGCAGGCTGTCATCTTCCAGCTTTACCTGTAATCCCTGCAGGTCAATAAACACACTGTCAAATACAGGTGTCTGGTGATCGGTCAGGAAAATACGAACCGTATGCGGCTTGTCGGGATTGACGCTGCCTGAGGTTTCCTTCTGGCAGGAATAAATAATGACAGACAGAGCCATAGCGGCTAAAACGGATAAAATTGATTTGTTCTTCATAACTGTGTTTTTCAGGGTTTACGTTTGTGAATCAGTTGTTTTTAAAAATTATTAAAGTATCAGCTACAGGTTAAAAACCGGCTACATATATTAGTCAACCCCGGCAGTCTGCCTGTAACCGGCCGGGCAAAAAAAAACTCCCCTTAAGGGAGTTTTTATCTAAAAAATTATGATGTTTATTTTGACCGCAACCATCTTACTTCCCGGAGCAGGCCGGCACTTACTTTGCCGGTATAGAGGTGTTCCGGATTTCCCTGTATGCCCTCCAGCAAACGGAGTGCTTCGGTATACTCCTTCTCCCGGATATATGAAAGCGCCAGGTAGTATTCGGCTTCGTCTTTCAGCAGATGGGTCTGGGCGGTATTGTTAAATTCGATAACTTTTTTAAATGACTGAACAGCGCGGGCATTATCATTCAGTTCAAGGGCGGCCGCGGCATTGAGGAATTCGCTTTTGATGGTCTGCTCCGTACCTGCATCATGCAACCGGATCACTTCCGCGAAATTTTTGTTTTTATACGCATCTTCCAGGGCATTGGTTTCGGACGCGCCTCTTACGGTACTCAGTTCAAAAGGCTGGTAATTGGCACTGAATACTTTTTCCGGACTCAGGGTTACATACTGATAGCCCACAAATAATCCAACCACCAATATTGCAGCGGCGGCTACGGCCACGGATAAGCGGACGATACGACGCACCGGGCTGACCGAACGCACTGGCGTTTTCAGTTCCTGCATCATTTCCTGGTGAACTGACCGTACCTGTTGATCCAGTCCGAAATGCTTCAGGGCGGCGCGGGTGCCCAACAGCCGGTCATACTGCTCTTGCAGTTGGGTGTCAGCGGCCAGTTTGGCCCGGAGGGCAGCCTGCTCCTCCGTGTTCATTTCGCCATCGAGCAGGCGGACCAGCGTTTCATCCATATCTGGTGTAAAATTATCCATGTATCAGGTTTTTTAAGGTTTGTTTCAATGCCGGATTGGCGTTTACCATTTGTTCCAGCTGTTTCAGACATTTATATTTTTTATTGCGGACCACCTGTTCGGTTTCATAATCGGTCCGGTCAAGTATTTCGCGCATGGACAGGTTCTCATAATAAAAAAGTAAGAGGATTTTTTTACAGGTTTCTCCCAGTTCGCTCACCACCCGCAACACTTCCGCTTTACCCTCCCGGTCAGCGATATGGTGACTGGTATCCAGTTCCACCCTGTCCTGACCTTTTTCATATTTTTCTTCTCTTGCCAGGGCCCGTCCTCTTCGTTTCAGTTCATTCAGCCAGGTAAACCGGTTCAGGGAAAATAAAAAAGTTTTAATACTCGATTCACCCCTGAATTTGTCCTGTTGCACCAGCTCAATAAAACTGACCAGGACTTCCTGGAAAATATCCTCCGCATCCTGCCGGCTCCCGCTGTTGTTCATGATATACCAGCAAAGCCCGTCAAAATAGTTGCGGTAAAGTACTTTTATGGATTCCTCCATCCGTTGGCCGGCCTTCAGATTGGCCACCAGTTCAGGATCGGGGAAGTTTCTGATTACCTCCATGCTTTATACATAAATTTGTGTTTCCGGAATACTGTTTTGTAACCCAATCTACCCATTTTTTTTGCAGAAATAATACAAAAACCATTAACCAGCAATGACTTATTTCGAAATATTCGATATCCCGGTACAGTTAAAAGTGGCCACAGCCGGGTTATCCGGCCGTTTTTTTTCCCTGAGCCGGGCTTTTCACCCCGATTTCCATGCCCAGGCCGATGAGGCCACCCGGGCGGAGATGCTGGAAAAATCAGCCTTACTCAACAAGGCCTGGAAGACGTTTCAGTCGCCCGACGAGACCATCCGGTATGTACTTGGATTGAAAGGACTGCTGGATGAAGACGAAAAGTACCAGTTGCCCCCGGACTTCCTGATGGAGGTTATGGAGATCAATGAAGAACTGATGGATCCCGGTGAGGCGGATATTCCGGCAATCGGGAAAAGGATTGATACACTTCAACAGGAAATATATGAACCGGTTCAGACAGTGGTGGAAAATTATCAGGAAGGTATTACTTCCGGAGAAGCGTTGTTGCAGGTAAAAGCCTGGTATTATAAGAAAAAATACCTCGATCGCATCCGGCGGCAATTGAACGGAATGGCGTAATATTGCAGCCGGTTTTGCCCGGGTGGCGAAATTGGTAGACGCAGCAGACTCAAAATCTGCCGCCAGCAATGGTGTATCGGTTCGATTCCGATCCCGGGCACAGCGAAGACTGTCATTTATATGGCAGTCTTTTTTTATTTTAGGCTATTATGTT
>Ga0209480_10000115_pt1 | contig 73919 bp, 88 predicted proteins | sample JI61114C2DNA_FD_187501 | JGI IMG/M metagenome (GOLD analysis project Ga0209480, IMG submission 187501) | Wastewater effluent complex algal communities from Wisconsin, to seasonally profile nutrient transformation and Carbon sequestration -... | ecosystem: Engineered > WWTP > Effluent > Algae...
CCGCTACGGGCGGCAGTGGCGCTTTCTGTTTCTTCCTTGGCATAACCATTCCTTTCCGGGACTACGTTATGCCTCAAACACAAAAATTCGGACAGGCTCATCCTGCCCACAATTCGCCAGTCTCGAGGTCGATCGACAGCCATTTGGTAGGGCATCGGGTGGTCAGCGCAAGGTCGATGACTGAGGGCAGCTCTGGAACCCGACGGCCGCTGCGCAGGGTGCGCTCGCTGATTACCTTGACCCAGTGCTGATGCCCGTGTCGCTGAACGCGACCGGCACCGGCCAACTCTCTCAGCAGCTTACCGGCGAGCTGCCCGGCAACTTCATGGGAACGCGGCACCGTGAGCGGATAGATGGCTTGTGAAATTGCGGATTTACGAAACGGTCCCGCAAGTGAATCCAGTACCGTTTCGACGGCCCTACGATGCGAAGGTTTGATGGGCGGGCAACTGCTGGGCATGGTCACTCCTTTGCGCGGGCCTTTGCCTCAACGGCTTGAATAAAGAGTTGCCCCATGTCGATGCGCCCCTCGGCGATCTCACGCAAGGTGTCATCCGAGAAGGCCATGAGGATGCCCAACTGGCGCGAACGGAGCACGTCCTTGGCACCCTCCACCCAGGTCGCAGAATCGGTCAGAGCGGGTTCGATGGGGATATCCCGGGAAGAAACGAAGCCTTCGAGGATGTTGGTCGCTTCAGAGACAGCTATTTGGTGCTTGGAGGGCATTTGAGTCCTTTCAGTCGGCCTAAAACAGCGAAGGCTGAGTCAGGGATGCGGCTTCTGGCCGCGGGGTAGGGGCGGCGGGGACGGTTGCTTCTTCCTTCACCACTGGGGCAGCTTGTGCACCGAGTTGGGCCAGCAGTTCGGCCTCATCCCAGACCGGAATGGACAGCGCCTTGGCGGTGTCCAGCTTGGTCCCGGCTGCGTCGCCGGCGACGACAAAGGACGTCTTTTTGGAGACGCTTCCTGCGACCTTGCCGCCGGCGGCTTCGATCATGGCCTTAGCGGCTTCTCTGGAGAGGGTAGGCAGCGTGCCGGTCAGCACCAGCGTCTTGCCTGTCAGGACGCCAGCCGCGATTTTCTCCACGGCCTGGGGCATGATAAGCCCGGCGAGGCGCTGCGCCTCTTCGGCGGTATCCGGCGACTGCAGAAATTCCAGGACGGACTCGGCAGTCACTTCGCCGACGTCGGGCACGGCCAGAAGATCCTCACGGCTGGCTGCGGCAAATGCCTCCCAGGTGCCGAAGGCACGCGCCAGGTCTTTAGCCGTGCTTTCGCCGACACCCTCGATGCCGAGGCTGAAGAGGAACTTGGGCAGGGGGCGGCCCCGGGTGGCGGCGATCGCCGATGCCAGGTTCCCTGCAGATTGCTCCCCGAAGCCCGGCCGGGCGGCGAGGCGGGCCGTATCGAGGCTGTAGAGGTCGGAGGCTCGGGTGATGAAGCCTTCGTTGAGCAAGGTGGACACGGTGCTTTCGCCGAGGCCTTCGATATCCATCGCCAGCCGCGAAGCGAAGTGGGTGATGCGGTAGAGGCGCTGGGCGGGGCAGCGGGAGCCGCCGGTGCAGAAATGCTCGGCGCCGATCTGGTGCAGGGGCGAACCGCACTCGGGACAGGTTGCCGGCATTTCCCAGGGCGCCGCGCCCTCCGGCCGGCGCTCGATCAGCGGCTTCAGGATTTCAGGGATGACGTCGCCGGCCCGCCGGACAATCACGGTATCGCCCACCCGCACGTCTTTCAAACGGACCTGGCCGAGGTTATGGAGCGTGCCATTGGTGACTGTCACACCGCCGACGAAAACCGGCTTCAGGCGGGCCACCGGGGTAATTGCACCGGTGCGACCGACCTGGATGTCGATGGCCATGACTTTGGTCGGCATTTCTTCGGGGGGGAACTTAAATGCAACTGCCCACTTGGGCGTTCTGTGATTCCAGCCGATCTGCTCCTGCTGCTCGATGTTGGCCACCTTGAATACCACGCCGTCGATGCCCCACCCGAGCGTCTTGCGCTTCGCGGCCATGGCGGCGAATGCAGCTTTGAGGCCCTCAAAGCCGATCACGCGCTGCACATTGGGGCTGACCCGAAAGCCCTGGGCTTTCAGGAAGTCCAGCACGGACATCTGATCCGTGAAGGCATGGTCTTCAGCGCCGTTCATGCCATAGGCGAAGAAGGTCAGGCGGCGAGAAGCGGTCACCTTGGGGGCCAGCTGGCGGATGGCGCCGGCGGCACCATTGCGCGGATTCACCAGCGGGTCCTTGCCGGCAGCTACCAGCTCCGCGTTTACCTTTGCGAAGTCGGCATCGAGCATCATCATCTCGCCGCGCACCTCGATCGTCAGCGGCTCCGACAGGCGGAGCGGTACCGACTTCACGGTGCGGACCTGGGCGGTCACTTCTTCACCGGTCTCACCGTCGCCGCGGGTCGCGGCCCGGACCAGGAGGCCTTCATCGTAGGTAAGGGTGATGGCCAGCCCGTCGTACTTGTCTTCCGAGCCGTATTCCACAGCCTCGATGTCGAGGCCCAGGGCGTCGGCACAGTTTTGGGCGAAGCGCCGGGCCTCGTTTTCATCCATGGCGTTGGCAAGGGACAGCATCGGCGTCCGGTGCGTCACGGACGGGAAGTCCTTCAGCGGGGCTCCGCCAACCCGCTGGGTCGGGGAATCGGCGGTGACGAGATCGGGATACTGGGCCTCCAGCTGTTCCAGTTCGCGGTAGAGGGCGTCGTACTCACCGTCAGTTACGAGCGGCGCGTCCAGGACGTAGTAGGCGTGGGCAAGGCGGGAAACATGAGCGTGCAGCGTTGCGACGCGCTCCGCAGGGGTGGCGTTTTTGTTCATGGCGGGCAATGTGAGGGAAATTGGTGGAGCATCGGCGGGCTTCGGTGGCCACTCAACACGGATGCATTCCCCGTTGACGAACCACTTCTTGATGCCGGTATGGAGGATCACCGCGGGGCCTTCATCCAGGTCGCGATGCACCTTCCCGAATCGGTAGTAAATCTGATCGCCGTTGGCACGGATCAGGGCCGGACCACCGACGCGATGTTCTACCGAGGAGTGCTGGCCGAAGCCTCCGCGCTTGGGATTCTCACAGTAGTAAACGACGGCCCCATCGGGGTACTCGACAGCGGGAAGGTCTCCCTCGCGGCCCAGGGCGCCATTGATGAAATGGCGGATGGTGCCGTCGGGGGCGGTCAGGGTTCCGGTGAAGGTCTTGGAATATTCGGCCATGACGAAATGGTACCGATCGGCACCAGGCGTTTCAGAAGGAATTCACCACCGGCAACCTCAAGGGCGCTACGGGTGGACGGGAGACATCGACAGCATGCGCTCGAGGCGGGCGGGAGCCTCAGCGTGCTCGAAGTCCTTGGGCAGGGTGGCGTCGGGGTCGGCGGCGGCGCGCCGGAGGCAGGCGATTGTGCTCTCGCGGTCCTCGGCGTTCCGGTGAAGTTGGCAGGTTAGGGACAGCCCGGCCAGGAAAGCTCGCTCGCTGGTCGACATCTGTGGGAGGTATGGCCACACCTGCTTCAGCAGTTCGATATCGGCCTGTCCGGCTTCATGCCCAGCATACTGTCCGAACAGGACAAGCAAGAACATGGCGATACCGGCGGCCCCGACAATCAGCGAGCGGCGGAGGATCAGGATCTTCCGGCTCATCATCAGTCGACAAACTTGATCTTGCCCGACCCCGATACATCGGTGTCCTTCTCGGACGGGTTACCCGCGATCTTGATCTTGCCAGAGCCGGAGACACGGGCGCGCACTGAGTCGGTGGCGGTGGCTCGAATGTCGCCTGAGCCGGAAACACGAAGCTTGGCCACTCGTGCGGACAGGCCATAGGCCGAAACGTCGCCGGAGCCGGAGATTTCCGCCTCCAGGCGATCGACAGCGCCTTCCAGTTCGACGTCAGCACTGCCGGAAATTTCCAGGACAAGCTCCTCCTGACGGAACCCGCGATAGGTGGCTTTCCCGGCGCCCTTGACCCGAAGACCGCTGACCTCGGGAAGCACAACAGTCACTTCGACCAGAGGGTCGCCACTGCTGGACAAGCAGACGTTGCTGCCGCCGATATGGATATCGCGTCCGGCCACGCCACCGATGATGGAACCATGGAAGCGCTGTTGAACTGCTCCTTTGATGATCGTGGTAACGCCACCGACTTGGGAAATGACGGTCGGTTCATTGTCGATGGTGAGCACCCGACCGGAAACGCTGGTGAGGACCTTCGGCAGGTAGGCCTTGTCCTTGCAGCGGACGGTAAGGCTCGGGGTGTCGCCCTGAACAATGATTAGGTTCGCGGCGCCATCGAGTTTGATCTGCCTGACATCAGGAGAGAGCGGGCGGACCTCGCTCCCCGGTTCGGCCGGGCTTCCATCCGACCCGCGAAGGCGGTCAATGGCGTCACAGATGGCGGAGACAGACGCCTGCACAGTAGGCCGGTCGCCGAGGTTCAGGCCGACATGTGAGGCGATTTGGGCCAAACCTTCACGGTATTGGGCAAGTTCGCGTTGCAGGTCCTCGAGGTTGTTCTTGGATTTTCCGAACATGAATAGTGACTCAGACAGGGAATGATCGCTACAGGATGACAGAGATAGGGATGCCTTTCTCCTTTAATGCGGTCGCCAGTTCGATGGGGTCGGTGGAAACGGCGTCGGCATATGGGTCATCGCCGAAATTGTCCGCGCTGTACAGGTAGCGCCAGCGAGCGGCGGTCTCTTCCGGGAACGCAAGCGCCTGGAAAATCATGGTTTGTCCACCATCGAGCCAGCCACACTCCACCTTCTGCTCGTCAGACCAGTCGTGCTGGAATGCTTCTCGAAAAACTGATCGCCCGAGGTTGGCCAGGTCCGCATCCAATCCTGCCTGGATGGCGACTTTTCCCCAGCGGTCCCAGGGATAGTCGCCGGCCGTGCCACCGAAACACGGCGCTGTCAGCACGGTGTCCCGCAGACGGATCATGTCGACACCATTGAGGGTAGAGGCGATGGGCATCATGAGGATTTCCTTTGCGTTGGCAATTTCAGAGCCGAAGAGCGTAACACGCTGCGTCAGGGGCACAGAGGCTTGCATTCGGCATCTGTGATGGGAAAGTGGGTATCACGCATGGACGCCACGTCGGGCGGCCGGTGGCGATAAAGGATCTGCGGTTGCGGTGGCTGAACCTCAGCCGTCTCTTCCGGCGCCGGCTCCACGATCGGTGCCGGCGTGCTAAGGGGGATGGCTTGCTTTACAGGCAAGCGCTTCACGATTGCATCGCGCCATCCCGGCAACAGGGAATAGACCCCCTGCGTAATGGCGATGCCGAAGCTGGCGGCTGCGGCGATCTTGCCAAGGGAAACCCAATAGTTGATCAAATCCGGCAGGGGAAGGGAGGGGACGAACATCGAGCCTGCAAAGAAATGGAGGGTCAGGGCCACGAAGTCCGTGACGGACCAGATGAGCTTCTGCAAGGGGTCAGCGTGCATCAGGGCTGTCCAGCCCATCAGCAGGATGCAGAAGCGGTGCAGGCTGGCGGTGTACCAAGGGGGTACCGGTACTAAGCCACGCTCATACCCGAGTCCAAAGGCGATCCCGAAGAGCAGGGAGCAGAAGAACAGGAGAAGGGCATCATGGCGAGCCAGGAAAGACGAGAGGGCATTCATTCGTTGAAGACCTGGACCCGGGAATGATTGCGCTGCATCAGCGAAGCCAGGCTGCGCTTTGCTGAGTCGAGCTCGTCGTTGCCGGACGGGGATAGTACAAACACCGGATCAGGGGTGCCATTCGTGAGGATGGCAAAGTCAGCCAGGGGTTGAGTGGGATCGCTGTCAAAGCGTAGTGGCCGCAGCAGCGACTTCCCTGTCTCGAGGAGCTGGCGGGCGACCGCAGCCTCACATTCATTACGGCAGGGGAAGTAATTGGCATCAGTGGGCAGGCAAGCCAGGTTGGTGACAGTGTAATTCCCCTCGCGGCGCCCGGGCCTGGCCGCCACCAAACACAAGGCGTAGGTCGGGGGCGTGCTGAAGAAAGGAGTGCCGCACCTTCCCTCGATTGCCTCGGCAACCTCCTTTGCTACCCACAAGCGGAGCCAAGGCAGGTGCTTGAGGACAAGCTGCCAGCTATAGGTGGTAAGCCGAAGCTCCTTGAGAGGAGCGAAGATCAATGCGTGTCCGGCTTGAGCCTTCAGGAACGATTCGCACTCAGGTACCGAGGACACGCCGGTATCGCGCGAGTAGCGGTCAGGTGCAAACAGGGAGTCGGCAAGGGAATGGTTGCCCAGCCTGATCCAAGCGGCCGCTTCCAGCACACGATCCCGAACGGACAGCCAGGAGCGATGATCTGCGCCTGCTGCAATCTGGTTGAGGACGGCCTGCTCCATCAGAAGATCCAGCACGCCATCAATGCTCACTTGGGCAATGGGCTCCTCCATCCGCTCCCGGATGTCGAGGTTGGCAGCAATGCTGAGGGAGCCGTCATCCTTCTCGACGATTACGCCAGGCTCGTAGACGCCGGCACCAGAGAAAAACGACGTGTCCTCCACGGAATCGCAATCATCGGCATGAAGGAATCCCGTGCCGGGCATGCGGGACAGATAGTAGAGATTGCCACGGCGGGCCACATACATCTCAACCCCGCCAGGAACGCACATGCAGCGGGGGCGGCGATCGGATTTCCGGCAGTTGGCCAGCAGCTCCTGTCCAGCGCGAGTCGAAACCAGCCATTCCGCAGTGTGAATGCCGGTGCCGACCTCAATGCGCTGGACTTGTGAGTTCATCCTGGGGGCCTCTTGTCGGGGAAAAGGGCGATGACGTTGGCGGGAAGGCCCGCGAGCAGCCGGTAACGGTCGGACGCGGTGTCACGGTCAGTCCATTGAAGAAGGTCAGCAAGGCCTGCACGGGTCAAAGGGCCGGAGAGGAGACCGTAGCCGTCGGCCTGGTAGTTCGGGGACATGGCGATCAGGCGCTTGGGCTGCATTTTGCACACCGAATAGGCTCCGTCTTTTCCGAGCAGGACAGCATGTTCATCGGGGCCAAGTTGCTGATGCATGACGAAGGTGTACTCAGGAAGGTTGCTGATCAGCTTTTTCATTGCTTTTTGTTGTTGTCGACCGCATACGGGGGCGTTCCCGGCGGTTCCAAATTGCCCGGCACTCGTCCTCGGTCGTAGTCACCGGAGTTGCAATACGGCAGTGGCTGCACTGAATCTGAAATCCACCGTCGCACGAAATAAGAGAGGCCACGCCTGAGCAGCAGGGGCAGTTGCGCAGCGTGTTCTCACCGTCCCGACGCGGCGCGCTTGCAGCAATCCGATCAAACTCGGCCGGGGTGAGCTGAAGGGCCTCGCAAGCGAATTGCCGGAAGAAAATTCCCAGGCCCGGGGCGGAGAACTGCCGCCACAGCGACGCCGCAACGGACAAGGATCGAGCCCTTGCCTCGGGCAGTTTCGCTCCCCGAGTAATCTCACCGATCAGGTAGGCGGTCAGGGTTGGCGAAGCGTCCAGTGCCTCCTGGAACTTCGGAGCGCCGAACTTGCGGACGAAACTGTCGGGGTCTTCATCTGCCGGTAGCCGGCACAGACGAATCTCGTGTTGGTCGCTGGCCAGTGGAACCAGCATCTCGGCCGCCCGCCAGGTCGCTTTCGCGCCGGCAGCGTCCCCATCGAAACAGAAAAACACCCGGTCCGCGAGGGACAGCACCATTTCAGCCTGTGTCTCGGTCAGCGCAGTTCCACAGGTTGAGACGATGTGCTCGATCTGCGCCTGCGATGGGGTAACCACGTCGAAAAAACCCTCGCAGACGATGATGGAGCGGGTCATGCGAATCGCTTGCCGCGCCTGTTGAAGTCCGAACAGGACACTCCCCTTCTGGTAGAGGTCTGTTTCCGGGGAGTTGAGGTACTTCGGGCCTTCTTCGCCCAGGCGACGCCCACCGAAGCCAATCACGTCACCATTGTCGGCACGTACCGGGAACAGCAGGCGGTTGCGGAAGAAGTCGTAGCACCCCTTCTTCTCCCTGCGCGGCACGGCCAGACCAGCTTCGAGCAGGGCATCGCGCCGGAAAGTCCGGTCGTCGCAGAGCGTCGCCCAGGCTTCAGGAGCGAATCCAATGCCGAAGCGGATGATGGTGTCGTCATCAATGCCCCGCTCTGCCAGGGCGGACATGGCCGGAGCTCCATTGGGACCGAGAAGGAGCTGCTGGTATTTGGCGCAGGCCCGCCGCAGAACATCCCGTGCCTTTGCATGGTGATCGGCCTGTGCCTGGTTGGGCTTGTTGGAGGGGATTTCAACCCCGGTCCTGGACGCCAGCATACGGACCGCCTCGGGGAAGGTCAGCCCCTGCTTTTGCATCACGAATTCGATACCGTTTCCGTGCGCACCGCAGCCATAGCAGTGGTAATGATCAGCAAATACCTTGAAGCTGGGGGTAGCTTCGCTGTGGAATGGGCAAAGGCCACTGTAGGTTGCTCCCTGTTTGGCGAGCGCAACCGTCTCCCCGATAAAATCGGGAAGATCCAGGGCGGCCACGATGTCGTCGATCACGGGTTGAGGTATCACACGCGGAAGTAAGCCCCGAAATGACGAGGGAAACAACGCCAGCGGTCCATTTATACGTCTAAGGCCGGTATTTCGGCTGTATTTCGCTATCGGCAGAGCCTCGGGTGACGTGCAATCATTCGTCACGTTTCCCAGACCCGTGGACATTGCAGATGAATCGACCGACCCCGCAGCTGATCAAGTTGAAGAAATGGATGCGCAAGAGCACCATCAACTTCTTCGAGCGCAACCAAGATGTCATTGCCGCGCCGAGCTTCGTGTCATTGTGCAATCAGATGATCGTGGACGTCATGTCGTCGGGATTCGAGGTCATTTCCCGCGACACGCACTTCATCACCTGCCGATCCCGCCAGATCCTCTCCCACAACCTGAAGGGAGACGTCTTCAAGGAAGACGAGATATTCGCCGCCGAGCGGGCAATGGACGATCACTTCGAGCGCCTGCACGAATACTTCGACACGCGCATCGACCAGGGCGAGAAGAAGCTGGAGATGGGCGGATTCAGCCCCAATGAGATGCAGCGCGTGGTCAAGAACTACGAGACCAAGACAGTCACCAACGGCGTTACGCAGTATCTGGATATCCTGGCCAAGGCCGACTATTACATCACCATCCTGCATTACCTCTGGGTGACCAGCGAGCTTTCTGACAACCCGGATGAAGCCCGGCGCGTCAAGCTCAACACTGAGCGCGAGGTTCGGCATCATCTGTTCGGAATCATCCGTGCGAGCAACACCCACTACAACAACATTCGGCGCATCTGCAACGGCGTCGTCGAGAAGCGCCGCCAAGAGCGGTTGGCCCAGGCCGAACGCGATCGCCAGAAGGCAGCGGAGAAGGAAGCCAAGCGCCTGGCTGCTGCCCAGCAGCGGCAGGCGGAACAGCGCAAGAAGCGCCTGGCCATTAACCAGCAGAACTTGGATGCCGAGCAGTCCGAAATGGACGGTCTTTCCTCGCCAGCTGTTGTAGCCGCCTGATGAACAATGTCCGTGGTCAAGCTCAATGAGGCACAACAGCGGGCAGTAGAGTCCGAAGACCCGATCCTGTGTTGCGCGTGTCCCGGCAGTGGCAAGACGCGCGTCCTCATTGCCAAGGTGCGGCATATCCTCCGCACCCACCACGACCCTCGCATCGTGATGACAACCTTCAGCCGCGATGCGGCCGAAGAGATGCTTGACCGCATCCAGAAGGAGAAAGGCCTTTCTCGCGAGCAGCTGAGCCGATTGACGATCGGTACATTCCACTCCCTGGCCCTGCGCCAGCTCAAGGAGGTCGGGAAGATCGGCAAGATCCTCTCTGACATTGAAACGCGCCACCTGATTAACCGCGCGCTCCACGATACCGGCCTTGAGATCACGCCCGACGAAGCCGAGGCGAACATCGCGCGCTGCAAAGCCGACAAGGAATTCGCCAAGGCCTACCCAGAACTCGCACGCCTCACGGCCGTTTACCGGAAGCATCAGGAGGCAACCGATGGCCAGGACTTCACCGACCTGCTGATTACGGCCAATGAACTGATGGCAGCGGGGAAGCTGAAGCCGATCAGGGCCACCCACATTCTGGCTGACGAGTTTCAGGACATCGACGACATGCAGTACGAGTGGTTGATGCACCTCCTGGGGCAGACACCCGCCCCCTGCGCCTGCGCCGTCGGTGATGACGACCAGTCGATTTACGGCTTCCGCCGCAGCATGGGCTACAAGGGCATGATGGATTTCGTGGCCGCCACCGGTGCGGAGATCATCACCCTCGACACCAACTACCGCTCGACGTCGGGGATCATCGAGTCCGCGAGCAAGCTGATCGCTTACAACGCCGACCGCGTGCCGAAGAACATCAAATCCGCCCGGGGGGCCGGGCCGGCGCCGAAGGTGATTCCCCTGGGGAAGGATGACAGCCAGGCGATGCGAATCGTACATCTGCTGGACAAGGTGTCCGCCAAGAATGGTGTCCCCGAGCCTCTGCCGAACCGTGAGCCATACCGCTTTGGCGTCCGCGCCGGACAGGTTGCGGTGTTGTCCAGGACGAATGCCGGCCTTCACGAGATCGAGTCGGTATTCATCAATCACCGCGTTCCGTACATGCGGACTGGCCGGTCTTTCTGGGATGCGCCAGTGCTTCAGGTCTATCTGGCCATCCTCCAATCGCTGATCCACAAGGATGGCATGGGGCTGGAAATCGGCCTTCGCTGGGCCAAGATCAGCGATGCCCAGATCCGCCAGCTCACCGAAATCGCCGGAGGTTCCATCTGGAATTTCATCGACCCGATGGGGCCGGTGCCGCTGCCCGGTACCGGTAGTGCCGAGCTGGAGAGCATGGTGCGGCTTGGCCGCGGATGGACCACCAAGCTGACCGGGAAGGGCGCCGAGGCGGGCGCCCAGGGGCCGATCTATGGCGTGGCCTCCTGGATGTCCCGCGTCATGACCAAGACCTGCGCTGAAGATGATGACGGGAATGCCATTCAAGAGCGCGGCCGGCGAGAGATCCGCGATCTGGATCGCCTCGAGGCAGCCCGCGATGCCCTGGCTGATGCCCGTGGGCCGCTGGCCACTCGCATTCGCCGCGTCCAGGAGGGCGACGGCGCCGAGATTCCGCGCGTGATCCTCTCCACCTTCCATGCAAGCAAGGGCCTGGAATGGGATCACGTCTATCTGATTGACTGCTATGAGGGCGTCGTACCCAAGGTGTCTGAGCTTTGCTCTGAAGACGAGATAGCCGAAGAGCGGCGCGTCTTCTACGTGGCGATGACTCGCGCCCGGGACGAACTGACCATCTTCACCAGAACAGACAAGCCAAACAGCGAATTCCTGGTTGATGCCGAACTGTGGTTCGGCAAGACCCAATCCAACGACCAAAAAGAACAGGTGATGCAATGAATCCTGCAGTAGTTCCTGATGCAACCTCCATCCCCGCTATGGTGAGCCACCTGGCCGGTACCGAAGTCTCTGCGCTTGCCCTGGTGTGCGCGGTGGGCGAGGGCGCCCATGCCTCCGTCGCTGCGTTCATCACGCCCGGGGCCAACTGCTCGGCGTCCTTCCGGCACGCAATCGAGATGGAGGGCGACTACAGCGACACCCTTCTGAGTTTCGACGAGAACCCGCCCCCGTACTACGGAGACAGCGACCTGGATATCGACCTCTCGACGGCCGCCGGCGTCATCGGTGTTGACCGCGTGATCTGCCTGGTCACTCAAGTGGGCGATCAGGTAAGCGTGGTGCGCGACTACGACGGCCTCGAGGTCACTTTGCTCGAGGCAACGAAGATCCAGTTTGGCCGGTTCGTCGAAATTCTCGATGGCGCCGGTGTGGGTGGCCACCGGTCCCTGCATTGAGCGATCGCGCCATGGACACCTCCGCCCGCCCCCTCGTCCTCGCCGCCGGCGTCGTATTTGCCGCGGCTGCCCAGGCCGAAAGCCCCGATCTCCTCATGGCGATCGAGCAGGCCGCCCACAGCGGACAGGCTGGCGAGGCACTGGCTTACGGCCAGCCTGCGCTTGTCGTGCCGGTGCTGAACCGCCCCTGCATGACCGTTGGCGTCGTCTATCAGGAAGGGAAGCATCAGCGCGGTGGTCCGCGCATCGACAACTACCAGGTGTGCCAGGGCGGCGAGCCCGAGCGCATCAACGACGTGTCGCCAGCGCTCCCTGATGATCAGCAGTTCAAGCAGGTGGCCCAGATGGCAATCCGGGGCGCGCTGCGCTATGGCGCTCAACACCGCGACTGGAACGATTACCGCCTCGACACCCGCCGCCTGTCCGCCGCGGACTCCTATGGCTGCGCCCAGGTCGAAACGATCGTGTCGACCGAGGGCATGCTGGTCTCGTACAACGTCGGGAGGCTGTGCCCGTGATGCGTCTCTCACTGGCCGAGGCCAAGCGCCTGGGCTTGAAGATCGCTGCCGCCACCCCGGCCGCCCGGGGCACTGCCGGCCGGCGCCGGAAGGGCCGGATGCCTGAAGACGTCCTCTGGATGTCTGTCCGCTCGTCCTACCCGAAGGCCGTCCGCGAATATCAGGGCGCGGTACCGGGCCGGCGCTTCCGGATCGACGTGGCCCTGGTGGACGAGAAGATCGCCATCGAGTGCGACGGCTGGCAGTACCACGGGAAGTTCAAGAGCGCCCATGAGACCGATCGGGAGCGTCAGAACCTCCTGGCGGTGGAGGGCTGGCTTGTCCTGCGCTTCACCTCTGGCCAGATCTTCAAGGACCTCGCCGGCGTCTCAGCGACCATCCACGCTGCAGTCGAGCAGAGGAGGGCACTGCTGTGATGGTGGTTTCCCGCGATAGCCATGCCGGGCTCGGCAGCAAGCGCCAGCGGTTTGCCTGGTGGCCGGTGGCCAGCTACACCGCCCCCAAGCCTTTCACCTCCCACAAGGGGTGGTATTGGCTTCAGCCCGTTGTCGAAACGAGCACCATGAGGGTGGGCTGGATTGCCTACGCCAACGATAATTCCGCCCTGCGACCGCTGTCCCATCGGACGATCGTTGCTGCATCCCTGGTGGGTCTGGCCACGGCGTTCGCCGCGCTGGCCAGCGCGATCCACCCCTTCGTCATCTCCCTCCGCTGAAAGGAATCCCCCCAATGGAATCGGCCAATTCGACCCATACCAGCGGTCATGCAATTAAGCGTCAAGACTCGCCCCAAGACATCAATCCGGCCCCTCGCCGGGACATCTTTGACACGCTTTCCTATTGGTTTGACTCGCCTAGCCTTGCTTATTCCTCCTGGCTGGCAGGGCAACGGCTGAAGGACTCGACCAAGACCGTGTACATAGCCATGTTTGGACGTTTCTGTCAGTGGCTAATCGGGCAGGGGAGAAGACTGGACCAGCTGGAGGCAGACGATATTAGAAAGTTCCTGGATAGTGCGAATCCAAACCTCCCCGAAAGCCGGAAAGCTCGCACCAACAGCGGCCGCCAGCGGCAACAGTATGTTCGCCAACTTGAGAAAGTCTTTGCTCATCTAGGCTCGCTTGGCCACTCCGGCACCAACCCTGGTCGGATGGCAGGGTATGAGCGCGTCGGCTCCGGCTCCGATAAGCCCACCCGCTTCCTGAGCCGTGAGGAGGCCCAGGCAGTGATCCGGCTTATCCAGACGAGACTAGACGAGCTAAGACGAGAAGAGAAGAGCATAGATGAGTGGATGGAGTTCCGAGACCTCGCCTTGATCGGAGTGATGATCGGGGGGGGACTCAAGGTGAACCACATCGAGCGCCTGACGCTTAATTGCATGGATATGGTGGAGGAGCGGATTGACCTCTCCCGACAGGGCCATGCTCACCGTGCCCGGCTGCTGACCTTCGCCGTACCGGCCGTGAAAGCGTGGCTCTCCGTGCAGGAGCAGATGCACGGCCGCAAGCTGGAACCGACACAGAAGATCTTCGAGGCTGACCGGTCCTCCGGCTTTGGCCGCAACAGCAAGACGGTGACGCTCTCGGCCTCCTCGATCCACCGCCGGACGCAACGGCTGCTGGCCATAGCCGGTATCACCGGCGAGCGCGCCAGCGCGCAGACCCTGCGCAACACCTACGCCGGTCTCCTGATCGACGGCGGCGCCACGGACGATCACCTGGTCGATTACCTCGGCCTGCAGGCCTCGGTGACCGCGCAGCGCCTACGCACCGCATACGCAAAAAGCCAGCCGAAGCCCGCTAGCGACGCTCATCTCTCCGAAGAGGGCTGACCCCATGACCACGAATTTCCGAATGATCCGCCGGGAGGCACACCAATGAAGCTGAAGTTGAAACCGCTGCAAGCTCGAATCCTCGTCAAGCTGGGCACCGCCCGGGAGATGCCTTTTGATCAACTGGCCAAGGCCCTGATGCCCGCGCGGGAAATGCAGGGGATGTCCCTTGCGGAATGGGACAACGAAATCCGCCTGAACATCGAGTTGCTGGCCGTCTATGGCGTGATCCAGATCCCGGACCGCCTGGGGGTGCGCTTCTGCGTCGCTCCGGACTTTTTTGTCCGCTGGGCCGATGTGCACCGGGTCCGTTCCGCCGCCGAAGGGAAAAAGTACAAGCCGTCGATCGCCATTCCCCTGGTGGTCGCCACCGTGCTGGCCACCGCCACTACCGGCTGCAGCACCTTCCCGTCGATGACTCAATCGACGCCGGCGCCGGTGGTGAAACCCTACAACGCCGACGGCACCCCGCCGCCGGAGCGCATGGAGCAGTTCTACAACGCTCGCACTGGCAGCATGGTCTATCGCTTCTGCGTGGGCGATGAGTGTCCCTTGCCGACGCCGAAAAAGCCCGTCCAGACGATCTCCGTCGTCACGGAGACCAATCCGGATGGCACAACGACCCCCGTCGAACAGAACGCCGTGTTCTCGAGCGGTGAAGCCGTCTCTCCGACCCGCAACGTGGCCGAAACCCGCAAGGCAGTACGCGAAGCGCTGGCCTCTCCGAAGACGGCGTCCAACAATGCGGCTGCCGCGGCTATCGCCGCGCAGCTCAACGATCAGCGCCGTGCCCTCCAGTCCGCCGCAGGGGTCGAGCAAAGCCCCGCTTCGCCTGTAACCGCCCCGAAATTGTCTGTGAAGACGATGGGGGTGGGCAGCGGCCAAGCTCCGACCCAAGCCCCGGCTCCCGCGGCAAAGCCGGCCGTGCCGGATAACTCCCCGGTCCTGCCCGCTACCGGCACCCGCATTCCGGCGTCCCCCTCGGCGAAGGCTTCGGTGCTCGGCGGGCCGACGCTGGCCAGCGTCGGCATGGCTCGCGAGGCCGTGGGTGGCGTGGCGGCAAATGTCCAGGTCGCCGAGACCCCCATGACCACATCGAATCCGGAAACCGACCAGATGGTGTCCCTGGGGAAAGCCGTCGTCGTTGCCGCCGCCGGCGCCATGGGAGGCGCAGCGGCTGGCATCAGCGGTACGATCGCTACTGCACACGTGGCCAATCACCTGGTCGACAAGGCGATCGCCGCGGCCACTGGTGACTCGTCGGCCGAAGACTTCCTCGCTGGCTGGGCAAGCAAGTGGTCCGTAAAGGACGCTGACGCCTACTTCAACCTCTACGCGAAAGATTTCTGGCCCAGCTACGGCCACAAGAGTCTGTCGTCCTGGGAGCAGCAACGGCGCTTGGTCATGGCGCGCCCCGGTGCGATCAAGGTCGGCGTCGAGGTCGTCAAGGTCGAGGAAAAGGACGGCAAGGCGTCCGTCCGCTTCTGGCAGTCCTACGAATCGAAGTCCTTCAAATCGAGGGTGCTGAAGTCCCTCGAGCTGGTAAAGGCCGATGGTGACTGGAAGATCCACCGTGAGCGCCTGATCCCGGTCGAAGCGAAGGCCTCCAACGCTTGAGCCCATGTCCCGCACCCGCAAACCGAAGCCCTGGCAGCCCATCATCGGTGGGCTGGCCCACTATGCCAGCCGGCACAGCAGCCTGAGCCGCGGCTGTCCGGTCAGGGTGCTCGCCGAGGCCATCGGCGGCCGCATGCGGGTTGAGATCATCGGCCACGCAGGCCATCCGGTTCGCATCACCGTCAAGACCACCAACCTCTTTCCCATGCCGCCCAGTCTTTTCGACGGCATGGACGGCACGCCATGAGGCCTGCTGATCGTCCAGAAAGCTGCCATGAACAGACCCCTATCCCCCTTGCAGATCGCCATCCTGGGCCGCGTACAGCGCCTTGATCGGGTTCCAGAGGAGCAGCTGCGGAGCTATCTGGCCGAGTCGATCCACCTGGAGTTCGGTGGGCAGGATCAATGGGAGAAGGAATTCCACCTTGCGGTCGACCTATTGTGTCTCTACGGCGCAATGCGCGTCGAGGACCATCCCCGGGAAGGCCGGGTATTTGTCAGCACCAAGCCGCCCGGCAGCCCAACGAACCCGGCCAGCGCTTTGCGTGAAGCGATCTCCATTTTTGAACGGCTCCGTGCTCATGCCGCCGTTCCGGTGATGGCTTCAGCTCTCCTGGGAGCGGGATGCACCCTCATCCCATCGAACGAACCGTCACAACCGGCGCCCAGGTACAACCCGGATGGGTGGATGGCGCCCAGTCGCATCGAACAGTTCTTCAATCGCGGGAAGATGGTCTATCGCTACTGCGTCGATGATGAATGTCCGTCACCGACACCGAAAATCCCCGCCATTGCCCAAGCGCCAAGGACGATCGAGGTTGATCCCGTGCCCACGCCAGAGCATCCCGTCCCGGTCCTGGTGAAGCGCGCCGAAGGCAAATTGCCAGTCATGCTCCGTTACGGACAGGCCACTTCGTCGGCGCAGGGGCTCCCCGAGCTGGCCGCCACCGTCATCTCGCCGGCGCCGGAGGCTGCCTTGCCCGCCAAGCGGCCGATCCTGGTCGCGGCCGGGCCGGAAGCCCGCCTGAAGCTCGATGCCGAATTCGACTCCTACAAGGGCGTCGTCAGCTTCGCCAGCGGTTCAATGATGCTAGATGGCCTGAGTCGCCAGAAGGTTGCCGAGTTGGCGCAGGAGGCGCAGGAGGCAGAGCGAGTCCGCTTGCGGGGGCGCGCCGGCGCCGTGATTCTGACCGAAGAGCTGAAGAAGCTCGCTGTGGGGCGTGCCTACGCCGTGAAGATGGAGTTCGTGAAGCACGACGTCGCCAAGGACAAGATCCGCATCCTGAATCCACGCGAGAACGATCTGCTGGATGGGGGCGCCCCCGGGCCAGCATCAACCGCAGCGTCGACGTGACGTTCGACATGCCCAACACCCAATCCCCGTCCGCCAAGGACAAGGAAGGAGTCTGAAATGGCTGAACAAGGAAACCTGATCCGGGCCGCCACGCTGACCGCCGAGCTCGCCGAACGGCGGGCCCAGCTGCTTCGCCTCTTCGGTGAAGCCATCTACCTGGAGCGGACCACTATGGCGAAGGAGCGTATCCGGGAAACGATGCAGATCCTGAAGATCGACAACGCAATCTCGGCCGCAATCTCCTACTGCAAAAGCATGGCTGCGCAGCACCCGGGGGAGGACGTGAGCACGATCCAGCAATTCGTCCTTTGTGCCGCGGCCGACATGGCTGAAGGCCGGTAAAGGCCCGCCCATGCCGTGCTACATCGAGCCGACCAAGGATGGTGGAACGATGTTCCTCTGCGGGGACTTCGGGCCACACTGCGGCGCCTGCGCTTCCGTGGGCGATTTCCTGTGCGACTTCCCGGTCGGTGATGGCAAGACATGCGATATGCCGCTTTGCGAGCGCCACGCCAGCGAGGTTGCGCCCAATGTCCATTACTGCCCAGGCCACCAGGTCCTCTGGGAGCAGTTCCGAGACGCCGGCGGCGTCCAGCGCGAGCTGGAAAACGTGGTCCCCTTCGCGCGACCGAAGGAGGAACGCTGAGTGGCCGAGAAAATCCAGAAACGCCTATGGTGGCTCCGTAGCATGGCAGGAAACCCCTCAAGGAATCCTTCGTGCCCCTGAACATTGTCTCCATCACCGGCGCCGACGATAGTGTTCTGCCCTCCGAACTGGCAGCCCTGTCCGCACGCGACACCAGCCCGATTACGCCCGAGTGGGCCGTTCTCTACTTTCCGGAGAAGGAAGGAACGCCACGCAACCCTTCCGCTGCTTGGCGGGAGGCATTCCTGGCCCTGGGCCTGCCCTTTACCGCAGCCCATCTGTGCGGCATCCAAGTCTTTCGCGAGATCCTTGACCCCCGCACCGCACCAGCCCGCATTGCCGACATTTCCCGGTACCGGCGCGTCCAGCTCAACATCAACGCCCGCCGGCCCGATTTCACCGAAGACGAAGTGCTCACCGTCTACCGCACGCTCCATCAGGCTGGCCTGCACCTGATTCTTCAGTACCACCCCGGGTCGCGCCAGTTTCTGCCCACCGCCATGGCCGCCCCTGCGGCCGCTGATCGGAGACCATCATGACCCACGCTTCCAGCATCGAATCCCTGATCCAGCATCGCGTCGATGTCGCTCTCGCCAACCGTTTCCGCTGCGAGCTGGCCAACCCGGCGAACGGACAGCCGCTGGCCCCGGAAGAGCGCCGGCGGACCCTGACCATTCTTTTCGCCGAAATCGCAAAGGGCATGGGCCTGGAGCGCTTCCTGGAAACGCCCGTCGAGCGCCTGGATCAGTTCGCCGTGATGTCAGTCGTGAAAAATCACGACACCGGCGGCTTGCTCCGCAGCCTGGTCAATTCCTTCATGATCGCCTATAGCTGCCCGGAGACGGCTGACCGTGCGTTCGCTGCACTGCTCGAGCTCGAAGCTCTGCGTGCTGAACTTGCCGATGCGCGGCAACAGCCGACCACGAATCCGGTCCTTGAAGCTGCGGCGAACGATCTCAAGGTGATCCTGGCTGAAAAACTGCCGGCCGCCCCCTACCGCATCCTGTACGGCGCTGATCGGCTGCTGGTACTAGCCGCTGACCCGATCCAGGGCCTCCCTCCCGAAATCAACGGCGTCCCGGTCGAATTTCGGGTCGGCAATGCGGTGGCCACCGCTCATTGAGACCGATCATGAAGGCGCTATCCATTCGACAACCCTGGGCCTGGCTGATCGTGCGCCCGGATCTGACCGACCCCGTTCAACGTGCCGCGGCCATTGCTGCCGGCGAGATCAAGGACATCGAGAACCGTACCTGGGCAACGAAGCACCGAGGGCCATTCCTCGTCCACGCCGGACAGACGTTCGACATGGAGGGCTACCTGTGGGTAAAGAGCCGCTTTCCGAAGATCCCCCTTCCTCGTCCCGGCCAGTACGACCTCGGGGGGATAGTCGGCCAGGCTGTGCTGACCGATTCCATCCCGCCAGAGAAGGCCCATGACGGCAAGCTGCTGTCCCGCTGGTACATGGGGGAGCATGCCTTTATCGTGGGCGACCCCGCGCCGCTGCCGTTCCGCAAAGTGAAGGGGAAGCTCAACTTCTTCGAGGTGAAGCCGGAGGAGATGCAACCATGAGCCCAGCGCCAGCAACTCCTTCGATCGTCGTCGACGTGATTCGGCTGGTCCAGCGCAGCCGCCTTGACCTCTCATCGGAAAAGCACCTGCAGGAAGGCGTCGCCGAAGTGCTCCTGGCAGCCGGAATTGCTTATGAAAGGGAAAAGCGCCTGTCCTCAAAGGACATCCCCGATTTCCTGATCGCCGGGGGCGTGGTGGTCGAGTGCAAGATGAGGAACAAGTCCAAGAAAATGGACATTTTCCGCCAGCTGGCCCGCTACGCCACCTACCCCGAGGTGACCGCCATCATCCTCGCCTCGAATGTCTCCATGGGTCTGCCGCCGGAGCTTGAGGGAAAGCCGCTATTCGCTTGCTCATTGAGCCACGGGTGGATCTGATGCGGACCTACGGCGAACTCCGATTGATCGAGGGCGACACCGCCTGGGAAATGTCTTCCCTGGAACCGCATGTCGCCATCCGGCTAAAGCACATTTTCCCTCGGGTGCCGAAGCAATCGGCCGGCCCGTTCCGTTTCCCCCGCGATCTGATGCATGCCGCGGACCTCGATTGGTTTCTTTCCCGCTATCCGTTGGCAATGTCCCCCGGGGACCGGGAGGCGCTACGAGGCGGCCGGCTCGATTTCGAGATGCAGCAGGCCGAGATAGAGCGCATCCTTCTACCCGAATACGTCCCGCCAGCGGTTGTGGGTCTCCGTGAAGACCAGAAGGTCCGCCACTACCAGATGCAGGCCGTCGAGCTGCTGCGCCGGCGGCGGTCGCTGCTCCTGGGAGACGAGGGCGGACTGGGGAAGACCTACACGGCCGCGGCGTTCCTGTGCGCCGAATCCGGGGCGCTACCGGCGGCCGTCGTGTGCGACCCTCACATGCAGAAGCAGTGGAAGGACAAGCTCACCGCCTTCACTCATCTGCGCGTCCATGTCATTTCCAAGGCATCCCCATACGACCTGCCACCGGCTGACGTGTATGTCTTCCGGATCTCGCAAATCGGCGGTTGGACTGACATCTTCGCCACCGATTTCTTCAAGGCCGCAATTTTCGATGAACCCCAGAGCCTGCGTACAGGCACCTCCACTGCCAAGGGTGGCGCCGCCAAGGTGCTGGCCAACCACGTTTCCTACCGGCTCGGCCTGACCGCTACCCCGATCTACAACTATGGGATCGAGATGTGGAACGTCATGCAGTTCATCGACGACACGATTCTCGGAAGTTTCGCCGACTTCTCCCGCGAGTGGACCGACGATATGGGACGAATCCGGGACCCGAAGGCTCTTGGTACCTACCTGCGCGAGCAGCATGTCCTGTTGCGACGGCTCAAGTCGGATGTAGGCCTCGAACTGCCAAAGGTATCCAGGATCATCGAATACGTGGATTTCGATGCCAAAGCCGTGCAGTCCATCGAGGACCTGGCCCGGGTGCTGGCCATCCGTGCCACCACTGGCACCTTCGTCGAGCGCGGTCAGGCGGCCCGGGAGTTGGACGTGATGGTCCGGCAGGCTACCGGGGTTTCAAAGGCCAAGGCCGTAGCGCAGTTCGTTCGGCTGATGGTCGAAGCAGGGGAACCTGTCCTTCTGGTTGGGTGGCACCGGGCCGTCTACGACATCTGGCTTGAAGAACTCGCGGACCTTCGCCCGGCTATGTACACCGGCTCGGAGACGGCAGCCCAGAAGAACAAGGAAAAGGATCGATTCCTCTCCGGTGATACGGACGTGATGATCATGTCACTCCGCTCCGGCGCCGGCATCGATGACCTTCAGTTCCGGAGTTCGGTCGTCGTCTTCGGCGAGTTGGATTGGTCCCCGGGTATCCACCAGCAGATCATCTGGCGCCTCGATCGTGAGGGCCAGGAAGATCCGGTGACCGCCTTCTTCCTTGTGAGCGAGGAGGGAAGCGACCCGCCGATCATGGACGTTCTCGGTATCAAGGCCAGCGAGGCCCACCAGATCGTCGACCCGCATCTTGGTGTGCAGAAGGTCGATGACGACACCACCAATCTCGGCCGCCTGGTCGAACGCTACCTCCAGAAGGTCGGCAAGGCCTCGAAGAAAGCTTCCCCGCCCCCAGCGCCAGCGATGCAGTTGGCCACCACTGGGAGCTTGTTCTGAATGACAACGAAACTCGGGAGATCGCAACGGTGATAGTCAACGTCGAACGCAGCCCAGGCTACTCCGAGGCAGGGTACGCCCAGCTCTGGCGCCATAAAGGCCAAGTCGTCCTGATCATGGGGAATACCGTCCAGGAGCGCCGGGACGGCACCCGCTGGCTCTGGTCGGTAAATTGGAGCACCGGCGAGCGAATCAACGCCCCCGTCTCCGAACTGGAGGCCTACGAGGGCACCACGCCGTCCATGCTGGAAGTAGTACGCCAAGTCGAGAAGTGGGCCCACGAAGGTAATGGCGACGCCATGTGGTGGCTTGGCGACTTCTACGAGTTTGGAAGCCGGGAAACCGGTGCGAACGGCGGCAAGGCTCTGGCCTACTACCTGGGCGCGATCCGCTGTGAGCCAGAATGGTACGACCAGGGCACAGTGAGCCGGGTTTTGCAGGACGGCATGGAGCTTTTCCGTGCTGGACATCCTGAAGGCGTCCAAGACAAGACGCCTCCCGACACCCGCGCCTTTCTGGCCAAATTCCGCGAGTTCCGTGCGATCGACTCAGAGGGGCGAATCTACTACCCCGACACGAAGGACTGGCGGGAATGCGTAGCAATCGCTGAGGCTCTACCGTGACGGTCTATGTCGACAACATGCGGGCCGGGTATGGCCGAATGGTGATGTGCCACATGCTCGGCGACTCGGAAGCTGAGGTTCATGCCATGGCCGACCGCATCGGTGTCGCCCGTCGCTGGTACCAGGGGGACCACTACGACATCTGCCTGACCAAGCGGAGCCTGGCGATCAAGTCGGGCGCGGTGGAAATCACCGCGCGACAAGCGGCTGCAATGAGGCGGCGCCGGCGGGAAACCGGCCATCTTGGGCGTCCAGAAGAGGCTGAAACGTGGGCTAGATCGTCCCTGCGCGAGCGACGGTCAGGAGCCCAAGCAGGAGATCCAGCATGATCCGAGAGCATCCATTCGATCGGTACTCGCTGATTCGCCTGGCTGAAGAGCAATACGACCCAAGCCTGGTCATGATCGACAGCCACCGCATAAGCAGTATCCCCTGGCCGGCCGATTCGTCCTCGCCAATGACGCTGCAGCTGGCGGAATCCGTGGCTGCCAATGAAAAATCCGCGGTCAGTTTTCTGTTGGCCATAACCAGCATCAACTATCGCTTTTGGTACCGGGCTGCCGATGGCACTCTCGGCCGGTACAGCCATCTGGGCAAAACTGGAGCCCGGGCGTTGTGGGCTGCCTTCGAGGCGGCTTGGGGACCGACGATCCATACCGGATCGGAGCTCGCCAAGCGGCTCCATGCTGACGAATTTGCAGTTCTTTTCGGGAACATGCCGGATCGGGATGGTCGATTGGCGATCCTTGGCGAGATACTGACCCACGACAAGCTGTCCGCAGCGACAGAGCTCCTGCTGGCCGATATCCACGCCCACCGGCAAGTGACTGTCGCCCAGGCCGCCGGCCTGGCAGCGATCTTCCCTTTGGCGTTCGATGATCCCTACCTAAAGAAGGCCCAATTGGCGCTGTCGATGATTGGCGCATTCCTGCGCACCACGGGGCTTAATGGGGTCGTCTCAGAAAACGGAAAAAATCGTACGCTAAGCCTGAGCTGAGGCCGGCACCCAGCGATAGAGCGTAGGAACGGACACGCCGAGGTTCTTGGCCACGTCCTTGGGCGGCACACCGCTGGCCAGCAGCTTCTTGGCTGACTCGATCTTGCTGTCGGTCATCTTTGGCTTGCGGCCGCCTTTGCGGCCGAGCTGCTTGGCGACTTCCAGCCCGGCGCGCGTGCGCTCGACGGTCAGCTCGCGCTCCATCTCGGCCAGGCTCGCCATGACGTGGAAGAAGAACCGGCCGGAGGGTGTGCCGGTGTCGATGGAGTCGGTGAGGCTCCTAAACTGGACGCCTTGCTTGTGGAGCTCGCCGACCAGATCGACCAGTTGCTTGACCGACCGGCCTAGCCGGTCGAGCTTCCAGACGACCAGGGTATCGCCCTCTCGCAGCATTTCGAGCGTCTTGGCCAAGCCGGGCCGGTCTGCCCGCGTGCCGCTCACCTTGTCCTCGAAGACCTTCTTGCATCCGGCCTTGGCCAAGGCTTCAGATTGCAGCTCAAGGTTCTGATCCTGCGTCGAGACACGTGCATAACCTATCAGCATGGCTTCGCCTTGACGACGATGGCTGAGGACATTCGGGCGAGTTCTACAGCAAGCTCTGCGTGCTGCGTAGCCTCAACGTCAAAGGGTTCGGGGTATCGCGCCACCAAGGCACTGATGGCTGCATGCAGTTCCGCTGCATCGTTGTCGCCAATGAACAGCAGCCGAAGATTGTCTTGGGAAGCGTCAATCATCTGGCCGATGGTCTGAATGCCCAAGTCCTCACAGCACAGGTGATACCAGCGAGTGACGCGCAACCAGGTCACATGCAGATTGCGGATGTGTTCGGGAACCGCAAAGTCATCGAACGGCGATTTCGAAACGTTGGCCGGCATTTCAGGACGCGCTTCGCCAAGGGCGGAAGGAAGTGGCCTTGTGCCACCATGAGTTGCTGTTCGGAAGCTCGACAGTAACCGACGGAGTCTCAGGCACGAGGTGTTCAGCCGCCTTGCGCCGCTGACTCGTTGCGTTGGCGTTCTGGAGCAACGCGCTACCCCTTGGCGTCAGTCTGAATTCGTCGCGGTCGTTGCGGTGGCATGAAGTGCCAGGGTGGTTGAGTTGCTGGAGCGCGTCCAGAATCTCGCGGTCGCATTCCGGCGTCGATTTCATGCCCAGCAGCCTGGACAAGGTTGCCAGCGAAACCCCGGACGCTTCGGCTTCTTTGCGCATGGAGCGAAGTGCAAGAAGCACGTCACGCGCAAAGGACGACAACGCAAGAGCTTTCGCCTTGGCAACCTCGGCTTCGGTCAAGGCCAATGCCGAGTAGTCTGCGCTCATGCCTGCCCGTGTCGGCGCGAAGAGCATGGTGTGGCCGTTGCCCTTCGGGTCAAACTCGAATTTGAATGGGAGACTGGTCGTGCAGTTGCCTATGAGTGTGTCGGCTGTTGCCTCCTTGTCCGCCAGCGAACTCACGTCCGTTGCGGCCATCCAGAAGGTCTTGCCCGAACGCGGCTCATAGGTCGCGGGATCGAACACGCCAGAGGGGCCGAACATCGGCGGCTTGTTGTCATTGGTCATGCTGTTTGCTCCATGTGTTGTTCGGCCAGACGGTCGCTTTCCTGACGCCGCCGCTGTTTCTCGAAGAAGCCTTCGCCGTGCTCGTTGACGAACTCGATTTCGTCCCATGCAAGACACCACTCTCGCGGCAGGCCGGTCACGGCCGCCATGAACTCGGCGCATCGCTCGTCACTGAGAAAGGGTCGCCCATCGGCGGCGAACGCCAAGAGGTACGGGAAGGCAGCCCGATCCTCGGCGATGCGGTCTACCGCTGGTTGGTCGGTGTACACGCCAGCGAAGTACATGTACCGCTCATGCGCTGCGGCCAGAGCAGCTTGCTGATCCTGCGGGATCGATGCCGCCAACTGGCGAGCCTGCGAGATGTCCATATTTAGGCTTCCTTCCTGGCAGCGAGAATCAAGCCGCTGTTTGTAATGATGCGACCGGGCGGAAGCGGCAGGCCGGTGCTGTCGTGCACAGCCTGGTAGACCAACGCGCTTCGCGCTGTCGCGCAATGATCCTGAACGGGGCCGTTCCGCTCTCGATTGATCTCGTACAGCTCAACCAAGAACTGGTCTGTTGCTTCGAGCCAGTAGATCAGCCCCGGCTCGGCCTTGAACACGGTCGGCGCGTGATTGGAAAGCGCCTCGGTGATTTCCCGGCACTCGCTGATTCGCTTGCCAACGCCGCCGACGCTCAATCCCATAACACGGGCATGGGTTCTCTGCTAGCGCCTTGAGACGGATTCGCAGAGTGTCTGGGATACGGTATCGTGCGGAAGAGCTGCCGCCTGTTCTTCAACGGGACGAAAGCAAGGCGGGTGTCGATTTCGAAGACTATTCACGGAAGCGAGCTGATGAAGCGAATCGATGGGATCTACTTTCATGGGACCGCATACAGCCACTTTTTCCATCGCGAGTTGGACTCACTTGGCTTTGGGTGGACCCGGCAGGCGACCGCGACGATCGAGACCCGGCTGAAACTTCTCGCGGTCTTCTTCGACGTCATCCTAATCTCGCGATCGCATCTCCTGATTCCGATGAATGCTCCACATCGCGACGTCCTTGGAGGCTTGCTCCATGGAGAGCTGATGTCAACGTTCATGCGCCACGGAGTCATCGCGTTCGACGCGAGGCCGGCCTTTGATGGCATCAGTGACACGGAGCGGGTGCTGCGCAAGGCACGGGAAGTTAATCCGGTTGACGTTGTAGGTATCGCTGGCGGTGTCATGCAGACGCTGCGCCGATCGCGCATCGTGACGATCGACAGCACGTCATGGAGTCGTCGCACCGGGACGAATGTGCACGAATTCCTGAGAGGCCTAACGCCTTACGTGCCGCCGCCGGTTGCTGGCGGACTGTTCGACCTCTTCGAACGTTCCCAAACAAATGACCTTCCCTTCTATCAGGAATCTTTCGTTCACCAGTTGCGCGCGTCCGACACGCCCGCGCCCATCGCCCGCCAAGTGTGTGAAAACGTCAATGAATTGTCGCTGGCGATACCTGATTCGATGCCTGGCGCCAGCAGTTCGGACGGCGGGCTGGTCACACATGGAAGGGAGACCATAGCGCTCAGTGAGAGGGGAGCGCCCGAGCTTGATCGGCGACTGTTCGACGCGGAACCCCTCTTTGCCTTGCTCGAAAAAGGTGTCGGCCCGAACGAGGCAGCGGCGCTACTGGACAAGCCGGCGGAGTTCTTCCTTGGCATACGAGGTTGGAAATCGTGGGGGCTTTTCCGTGAAGACTTCTCGGAGATTTGCACAGAAGCCTCCCGGACTCTGGGATCGGCGGGACGCGTCGCACGCCTGAAGGGAGGAGCGCCCTCGGCGTCGGCTGCTCTACTTGAAGCGGCGTACCCTCCGCTGCCCTGGCTCGCCGAGGCGCCGGGAGCCACGTTCTCGCTCGCCACTGAAATCGCATCTCAGGCCAGCCCATGGCTGGCCTTGCCAGGCAAGGCCGTAAATCGGGTGTCGGGTTCCGTGCTCGATCGCTGGCTCGAACGCGCGATTACGCGTGGCCGACGACCTGGCATGTCCACTTTCTTCCGGACACTGCGACAGGCGTTGTCATGACCCTTCTCGTGAGAACTGAAGGGACTACCGGCCCGGAGAACGCCAGCGACGCCGACCTCCTCACTCGCCTGCACCGTATCGACGCGCATGGTCCTGTGCAGGTGATCCGGCGCAGTCGGATCACAGGCGATACTGTGGCGTTCCGCCGCGGCTTTGAGGGCCGGGTGCTGTATGCGGTGAAGGCAAATCCGCATATGGCGGTACTGCGTGCGATTGTTTGCGCGGGCGTCGAAGATTTCGACATCGCCTCGATCGCGGAATTGCATCTACTTCGAGCCGCGATACCAGGAGCGAGGGCACATTTCATGAATCCGGTGAAGTCCCGGGTTGAGATCCGCCAAGCTTGCAAGGCCGGTGTACGCAGCTTCGCACTCGATTGCACGGAAGAATTGCACAAGATCGTCGAGGAGACTGCGGGGATCGACGACCTCGGTTTGTTCGTTCGCATGCGCGTCGACCAGCAGGGTGCTGTCCATGGGCTGGGGACGAAATTCGGGGTCGCCCCCCTGCATGCTGTCGAGCTGCTGCGTCAGGCGCGTGCCCATTGTGTCCGCCTGGGCATCGCCTTCCACGTCGGATCGCAATGCATGGACCCGGCGCGGTTCGAGCGAGCGCTCGCCCAAGTCGGCGAACTCATGGACGCATCGGATGTAGTACCCGACATCATCGACATCGGTGGCGGATTTCCGGTGCCCTATGCCAACCTTGATCCCGCGCCGCTAGAAAGTTACTTCGCGGTGATTCGGAGTGGTTGGAAAGTGCTCGGCGTGCATCGGGACTGCGAGCTGTGGGCGGAGCCGGGACGCGCACTCTGTGCCGCGGGGTGCTCAATGGTGTTGCGCGTAGTGCTGCGCCGCGGAATGGACCTGTTCCTGAACGACGGAGTCTACGGAGCGTTCACGCATTGCGTTTCGAGTGAGTTCTGTTACCCCGTGCGGCGAATTGGCATGGTTGGCGCAGGCCCCGAGGAGCTAGGCGCCTTCACCCTCTACGGCCCAACTTGTGACGGCGCAGATCGGTTCTTCGGCCGACATCTACTGCCTCTTGACACGCACGAGGGAGACTTCATCGAATTCGCACAGCTCGGGGCCTATGGATGCAGTCTGGCATCCTCGTTCAACGGATTCGGACACCACTGCACGTTGGAGCTCGACTGATGCTGATCGCGAATGATGAGCGCACGTTGAGGCGCCGAGGAAACGTCCTGCTCGGACGCATCAGCAGCGCTCTTCCGGGCGTCGAGCGATGGCGCTGCACGCTGAGCGAATACATCTGGACGCCGGGCTCGGAGGATCAATTCATCTGGATGTCGTGCATCCTCGCGCTGGAGGCGGTTTCTCGGGGCAATTTCGGCGTGGGCGCTTTGTTAGTTCATGCTGGCCGAATCGTTGCGGAGGGGCAGAACAGCAACTTCTCACCCCGCTTCCGTTCCGACCTCGACGCGGAGATGGTCGCCCTAAATAGATTCGAGCGCAGCACCTCGAACCGCGTCGACGCAGGTCGAATGACGCTCTACTCGACTGTCGAATGCTGTCCTATGTGCACGGCTCGGATCATCACTGCCGGAATTGGTACCGTCCGCTTCGTCATCCGGGATAACGAGTGGGGCCAAGCTTCCCGGCTTGCCAACTTACCGCCCGGCTGGCGTGGCCTCGTCGACAGCCGGGGCCCAGCGTTCAGCCGCATGGTCTGCGCACCTTTGCTTGAACAGGCTGCTAGTGACATCTACGACATCGGGAGACTGGCCTTAGAGGAGCGCGTCGGCAAAAATTCCAGGTAGTACAATTACGAATGCGGTGCGATGGATCTCCCATTGGATAGAATAGCTTGCTTGAGCAGTTGCACGTTGAAATCTTCCCGGGCCCGGTACGTGTTGTCTTGCGAGGATAGCCCCTCGGACGTCAGCCCGATGTAAACGGGGATACCCGCTTCACGCCACCGATCTGCGACCCGCATTACGCTTGACAGAGCCGGGGGCTGATAGCCCGGTATGCGCGCGATATCTCGGGCCAACGGGGTTCCTTCGGCCACATACATCGGATTGAGGCGAATGGTCAGCCCGATGCCACGCTGGCGCGTCTCGCGCTCAAGGAAAGTAATCGACGCATCGGCTTCTTCGGTCGCCTCACCGTCACTCATGCTGGGATCCGGCTTGTACAACACGTATGCGGTCAGCTGGGCGTTCGCCCGTCCAACCTCGTCAAGCCCAGCGAGAAATTGCGCAAGAGTCTCCGACTTGCCGAGCACCCGCTGGCGTAGGTCGTCAGAATGCGTCTCAAAGCCGGTCAGAATATCGAGCATCTTTCCCGATACCTCTCCCAAAGTTGCAAGCACCTGCGTGCTCACGAATTGCAGGCGTGTCTCGATGACGAGCCGGCGCACGCGTGGCAGCGCCTGGGTCGACTGCGCGATGGCAATCAGCGTCTCGATCGGGAAGGTTGTTTCGTCCAGCACCGATCCTTCGTTCGCGATGGTCAAACGCTGCAGGATGCCGAGGGAGTGCTTCAGTTCTTCAAGCACATACCGGTACTGCGCGTCCACATCGTCCGCCTCGATCCAACTCTTGGAAGATTTGAATGGGAGAGCACAGAAGCGACATTGGAAGCGGCAGCGCTTCGTATTGAACAGGATGGCCAAGTCCTGCTCACCCAGGAAATTACGATGCAGGAAGAAATGTGGGCGCTGCTCGGATTCGGCGCGCTCCCCCATCGACTTCGGCGGGCCGAACTCCCGGTAGAGGCTAAGAACAAGCGCTTTCAAGTCAGGCTGGACGACTTTCCCTTTGTCATCTTGTTTCCACATGCTTCGCTCCGAGGAACGGCTCGGTCAGACGAGCGCTTTAGGATTCGCTTGCATTTTACCCTGTCGAACGAACTCACGCGATGGGCGAGCTGGATGCCCCACAAATCTAGCCGTTTGGCACCTACCCGTTTGCACAGGTGACGGCGCCCCCCGGACTGGACACAATCACGGATGATGGGGCTATTGCGTCTACGCTGGCGATAGACCACCGAAGCGCTCGTAGAACGATTTTTCGGCCGCCGGCATGGACCCGTCCGGACCGTTCATGAACTCGGTGATGTAGTGCTCAGAAAGAGGCAGCAACGCTTGATAGATCTGGCGCGCCAGATCAAGGGCCTTGATCCCTTTCCAGCCCTTCGGCAGCAGGTTCGACGGCAATTGCGGATCCATGATTCTGATGCGCCGAAGGTCATGCATCATGCACAACCGCAGCGCAAATGCCTCCGCCGAGCGCATGGAGGGGGACTTCAACAACTCCTCCAGCAGCGGCGAGTAGCGGGCCTTGAAGGCCGCATAGCGGTCAGCCACGGTGGAGAGATCCCAGGCACGGCCGATCACTTCCTCGATCGTGCCATTCATCACGCATTGCTTCTCGCTGCCCACGAAGCAAACGACTTCTTTCTCCAGGATCGATCCTGCGCAACAGAGCATGTTGTCGCCCGCCATTTGCGGTCGGATGAACACATTGTCGCAGACACGGCCATAGCCAGCCCATTGCAGATCGTTCGCGGCCTGCACGTAGGCGTCATGCTCGAGTTTCCAGTTCTTGGCGATCAGGATATTCCACTGGCCAGTCCACGTGAGATTAGGACACTGATAGACGCGACGCAGAGGAACAATTGAACGCAGCAAACCCTGCTCCGAAAAGCTGAAAACAGAGCGCCGGCCGTGGGCCTCACTGACCAGCCATCCTTCGGAGACCAGTCGATTTACTGCCGATCTGATGGCTTGCTCGGAAATACCGACCAGGCCCGCTGCTTCTACAAGGCTGCCCAGGGCAACCTGGCCGCCATGAGGCGTGATGACGTCGCAAAAGATGGTGACAACCATCGATCGCGCCCGCGTCGGTTCCGCGGCTCTTCCCTTTAGCCACGCGGCAATAGATTTGATTGATTTCATATTTTTTGTCATACAACATGCGGCTTCTAGCTTCTATATTCGCATTTAAGTAGAAATATGGAAACCACGAAATTCGTTGCGCGAGCTGCGCTACTCCCATTTACTAGCTCAATCCCCCTCATTTCCTAGTGGAATTTGCGCGCTCTGCGGCCAGATCAGCCTCAAGTTGTTCAACCGCCTTTCTCAGTTCGCCAATCTCCTCGGCCTGAGTGGTACACCGGCTGGCGGCCTCTTTCCGGTGCTGTTCGGCAGTTTCGTAGCGGACTCGCATCCCCGTAGCCTCCTGTTGGGCTGCCTGAAGCTTCGTGGTGGCGTCGTCGAGGCGAGCCTTGGCCTCCCTCAACGATTCCTCCAGTGCATTGCGACTGTCCACCCCGGCCGCGTTCTCCGCGCGTAGCCGGCCGACATCTTCACGCAGCGTAGCCGATTCCTTCCGGACAGCAGCCGTTTCCTCCCTGGACCTCTCCAGCTGGTCCGTCAGGCGCTGGGTTTCTTTCCGTGTGGCCTGGCGCTCGTTATCCAGCTGCTGCATCAGGCGGTGCGTTTCCTGTCGATGCTGCTCGTTGGCCTGCTCCAGAGCTCGGTTTGCTGCCTCGAGAGACGCGAACTGGCGCCGCAACTCCGCATCTTTCTCGTCGATGGTCTTCTGGTGCGCAGCCACCTTGCCCGACTCATCGGCAAGCTTCCGTTCTGCCTCGTTGAGACTCACCCTCAACTCGTTGGCGCGGGCTTGGACAGCGGATAGCTCGCCTTCTGCACGCGCCCGAAGCTGGTCGGCAGCTAAAGCAGCATCCCTCGCTTCCTGGATGGAGTCCTGAATTTCTCTCGTCCGCACGTCCAGCGCCGCAGTCTGATCGGCCAGTTCGTCGGTGGCAATCTGCCGCGCGATGGCCACCATGTCGCCCAAGGCCTTGTCGATGACGGGCACAAACGCCGCCGGCACGCCGTCGACCGTCCGCTCGGGAACCAGGAGGGTCTTGGACATCGACGTCCAGAAATCGTTAATGAGGTTCTGGACAAGTTCGTTGCCCCCTTTTCGCCCGATATAGCGGTCAGTGGCCAGCAATTCCTGGACGGCCGGGCGGGAAGGGCGCTCACCACGGCTCAGAATCTCGTAGCAGGCCCGCCGCACATGATCGAAGGTCACTCCAGAATCACGACTCATGCCCGATCCTCCGCGCGAAGGAGGTCGATAACCCGACCACGCGACAGATGTAGCGCCGAGCGAAACTCGACAGCCTTCAGAAGCCGCGGAATGGCGTCCTCAAAGGACAGTGACGCCAATGACCGAATCCGGTACTCGGTAACCCAGAGCCTATCCAGGCAGTTGGCGTAGAGCTGGTTGATCAGTTCAACCGGCTCCAACTCGGGGGAGTCGCAGAGGATGAAACGATTGCCGGGGTTGATCAGCAGGGCCGCCGCAGGGACGTCATCCCCTGGTGCCGGGTCCTGAATCGCTAGGCGAAGGTGCGCCTTCGGATAGTTGGCCACCAACCCCATCACCGCACCGACCGGACTTATCCCCTGAGCTGCCGGCATCCGGGTGTAGAGACGGGGCACAACGCCGAACACGCCATCCTGAAGCCCGATGCCAAGGCCGCCAAGCACCCGGGTCAGATTCTCAACGCGCACAGGGTCGGCTTTCGATCGGAAGTCGGGCCAGGGTTCCTCCAGGGCGTCCTCCAGGAAGTGCTCGCCGATCGGCTGGCCAATCAGGGCCGAGTAATCGGCGAGCTGGCGCAGGGACCAGCCCAGGTAGGCGATGGCCACAGGGATCTCGGATTTGATCTGCGGCACGCGGATGGGGGTGTTCGACACGGTATCTCCTTGAAATGCGCGGCGGGCGACCGCCGACCATGGCCGGATCATAGCCGCCGGCGGCCGTTTTATAAATGGGCTTTGTCCGGTATCCGGTCAGTTCTGTCCGTTATCTGTTAGTTATTGATGATTACTCGAATAATGTTGAATAAACAACGAAAGGGGGCTAGAGTGAATCCATGAGCAGACGAAAAGCCCCAACCCCGTCGGAGGATGTCGCCGCGCCGCCTATCCGGGCAATCCCGCCCCCCGCGCCGGCCCGGGGGGTCGGCAGCGCACGCGCGGTCATGTTCCAGCCACGGCAGCTGATCGCCGCCGAGACCGATGAGCAGGCCATCGAAGCCTGGCTGCTGCAATGCTCCTCCGCTGCGACCGCTGCGAATTACCGAAAGGACGCTGACCGGTTCCTTATGTGGATCAAGGCGCGCGGCCGCGACCTTCGGACGCTGGTGGTGGAAGACCTGGCTGCGTACAGCAGTTTTCTGAGCCGTCTCGATAAATTGGCTCCTGAAGACGCCGAACAGTGGATCTCGTCTCGTCGCTGGCCAAAGACGGACATTCGCTGGCGCCCGTTTCAAGGCCCGCTATCAAAGGCCAGTCAGCGGCAGGCCCTGGTGGCCATCGGAGCACTGTTGCGCTGGTTGGAAAAAACCGGGTACGTGGACCGCTCGCCGGCGGCACTGATGAAGATCGCCAAGGTCCGCAAGCGCAAGGTCGATCGGTACCTTCCCTGGGAGGCGGTTGGGCACTTACTGAACGCGGCCGACCGGATGCCCGAGGACAACGCCGAGCAGCGTCGCTACAAGATCCGGACGCACTTTCTGGTCTGTCTGTTCTCGCTGACCGGGGCCCGGCTCTCAGATTTGCCCTTGGCCACCATGGCAAGCATCCACCGCAATCCAGATGGCCTGTGGTGGTGGTCGGTGACAGGCAAAGGGGACAAGGACGAGGAAGTGCCAGTCCCCAGAGATCTCCTCACGGAATTCAGGAAATACCGGGCATCCATGGGGCTATCGGAGCTTCCCTCTGCTGGAGATGACAGCCCCTTGGTTCCCTCGCTCCGCGGCGGCGGGCCAGCAGCCGAGAGCACGATCTACGTCGCCCTTGAGAAGCTGTTCAAACAGGCCTCAATCCTTGCCCGTGAAATCGATCCTGATCTCGGAGACCGCCTCGATGTTGCCTCACCTCACTGGCTGAGACACACGGCACTCACCCGCCAGGCTGACATGAAGATGGATCTGCGCTGGATTCAGGCGAACGCGCGCCATGAGGACATCAATACCACGATGGGCTACCTGCATCAGGATGATCGCGACCGCCACCGGGAAACGGACCGGATAATGAAATTGGACCAACAATAGGCATCAGAAAAAAACTGTTTTGCACGTCAACGTGCATTTATTGAATAACCTCACCGATTACCTCTTCTTGCCTTTGGTAACAGGACGATTCACTTGAAAATTGAGCCGAGAGAATGACCAACCACAGTATCCCTGTCGCCTCTAAAGTGCCGCTGATCGCAACCCGCTGGTTGAAACATGGGGATCATCCGGATGTGCATGGAATGAATGGCTCAAATTGGGAGCTGTTCCCCGACGAAAACGATGTGCGGTATGGCTTGTTGTCGGGCGGCCGCTCGGGATGCTTACTGGTTGAGTCTGGTGACTGGATCGTCTGGAATGAGGTCTTCAAGACCTACGCTATCTTCAAACCGGATCAGTTCGCGGCATTGTTCTCGACTGTCGACGGCGCGGCCGTATCGAGCAACAACTAGAGCTCTTGAAAATGTGGTGCTTCTGGAGAGAGAGCAGTTTTCACCGGCGTGACGGCGCCGCGGTGGCTCGCCTTCACGATGAGCAGGGAGTCCCTGTCTCAAAGTATTGGCTTGCATGGCCCCCATTCTTCGGCGACCCAAGAATCGATCAAGCCGTGATGCGCCGCAGATTCAAGACGGCTGACCGTGCCATGGCTTTCGCGGACAAGACGTGGCCGGAATAGTTGCTGGCGCAAAATTGATTTGGCATATTAATAACTCAAAAGCCCCCTACCCCTACCGGCTAAAATTGAACCATCAACGAAAGCAAATGGAGAACACATGACTTTGGCTTCCTGCATCGGATGCGGACGCGACAATCTGCATGCGTGCGTCGATGATCTGGGCCCTTGCTCCTGGATTGTGGTCGACCGCGGCGTATGTTCATGCTGCGAAGCCCACATGGAGCGTTGGAACGCCGGCGACCGTTCTGTGTTGATGCTGGTGGCCAAGATCACAAGGGACGGGGAAACCGAGCCGTACTTCATTGAGAAGAACGGCATGGGGTCCTTCCCCTACTTCCTCGAGGTCGAGGCCGGCGATAAATTCAGCCTCGAGTGGGTCGAAATGTCCCAGGAGCAGATGCTTCTCATCGACTGGCGGCGGGACCGAAGCGCAGCCTCGGCCCTGGAACGAGAGGCCAGCGCCCTCGGTGTGGATATCGCAAACTTGGACGGCGGCTGGGTGTTCGAGGCGCTGGTACTTCCGATGGTCAGGCGCAAGGGAATCACGCTACCTGACGGCTCCGTTGCCCATCTCAGAGAGAAATAGCATGTCCACCTTGCCGAGCGTTGACCTTCAGGAAAACGCCGAACGCAATCTTTCGATTGCGATCGGTCGTCTCGAGGAGATGCGCTGGGCAGTGTCCGGCGTCGATAGCCCGAGTACAGAGTGCCTGGTCAAATTTGACGAGGGTTTAGCAAAGCTCAAAGAGGCGCTGGCCGCGATCCAGGCATCCCCGTCGAAATTGCTGCAGCGATAATCTAGTTCAAGTTCTTCGAGAGGACATCGAAGAACCGTCTTCTCGACCAATCCTTCCGATCGCCCACGACATAGAACCGAGCTTTTGCGCGGCTGGCCGCCACGTTGAGGAGATTCGGTCGGGAGGAGGCCCAGTCCCGGGCCCCTGCGGTACCGCCCCCCAGCACCATGATCACGACGTCGGCTTCCTTGCCCTGTGTCGTATGGACGGTACCAACACGGCGGTAGTCGAGTCCGAAAGCCTTGCCGATCCCCTTGAGTTCGCGCACGACATCGCGAAATGGCGAGATCAGGAAGATATCGTCAGCCGGAACTTGCGCTTGACCGAGAAGGCTCTGAATGAGCCCTCGCAGCGCCTCGCCCTCAGCTGGAATCCAGTTTCCATTTCCCTGTCCTCCAGGTACGTCGAGCCAGTAACTGGCCGGCCAGGTCAAAGCAGCCGGCTTCTTGTGATGGACCATCAGCCCATCGTAGGCAACCTCATTGGAAATAGAGAACATTGGCTCGTCGCACCGCCGGTGCACTCTCAGCGGGGCCCCGACCCAGATTGCATCGTCGCCCTCCCCCACTGTCGTTCCGATCGCAGTCGTCTGATCGGCGAGCTTCTGAACAGATGTCCTGGATGGGTGCCAACGGCTATTCACTCGCCCATTGCAGGCAGCAAGGGACGCCTCAACGGAACGAGGTAGTGTTACAACAGGTTCAAGTTGCAGAGGATCGCCAACGACGACAGCGCGACGGGCACGCCAAATTGCTCCAGCGGCTGCCTGCGGGGTAGCCTGGCCGGCCTCGTCGATGAGCAACCATCCAATGCCCTCCGAAGACATTGCCCCACAGAGGGAAGGAACAGATGCAAATGTGGTCGAGATGACGGGGCACGCGATCGCCAAGCTATCGAGCGCCTGGACCCGGGCCTTCGGATCCGGAATGCCCCCTTGGAGCATATCCATCGCGATTCCCAGGTTGGCCATCATCTTGGAGGCGTTCTCTTCGATAAAAGCCTGGTGCAGATTGAGGGCGGCGAGGAACACGCGAATTCGTGCAGCACGCCACTCAGGATGCGCCCACGGACTTGATCGCTCCTGGTCGTGATCGGTCGCAGCCAGGTCCGGCCAGTAACCCGCAAGGCTGACCTTTGCCGCGCGCAATTTTTCCTCCGCAGTGCAGCCGGCAGTGCCGAGGTCATCCAGTTGGCGCCGTAAGCCGCCAATCCTTGATTTGAGCTTCGTCAATTCCTCTTCGCTGGTTCTTTGCTCTCCCTTCAATGAGGCATCTTCGTCCTCGAGGACCTGCAACTCGTGCATCACCTTGCGCAGATCTTCGCGCCATTGCTGGTGAGATTTGCCGAGGGACGATATCCACTCCAGGAGGCCAGGCTTGGTGCCACGGATCGTCTCGAGACGCTTTGAAATCCGCCCGATCGCAAGGGTAGAGGCACCAAGGCGCTTGTCGATGTCCGCAATGGACACCATCAAATCATCCTGGTCGCTCGTAGCCAGGCTGAGGTCTTCCGTCACGCCAACACGCTGCTCCCGTAACGCAGCAATTTCCGCCGGCAAGTCGGTCAGCCTCCCGATCTTCTGGCGCCAGATCTTTTCGGCCACGATCGCCTGATTGAAGCGCTCGACGGCGGTCTTCCATTGCATGCGCGGCGCCGCCTTGCCAAGCTTGATGCCTTCCAGTCTTTCGCGAAGGCCAGGCACCTTGTTGTTCTCTTCGTCGCTCTTCTGCCACCAAAAGCGCCCGACAAAATCGTTGCGGTTGGTCTTGTTCCCGAGGCGTCCGGCGATCAGCGCCCAGGCCTCCTCCTCCAACAACTCCCCTGCCACCTGCCGATAACCATCAACCTCATCGAGCCAGATTTCGTGAATGGCCGACTTCTTTGGCAGCTCGAGTGAGACGTTCTCGACCGCTCCGTTATTGCTGGATGCGACCACGATGGAGAACCCGGTCAGGGCAGGATCGAGGGGATAGTAGGGGATCGACTTGCCCCCAACGTCAAGCAGCCGCTTCTCTCCAAGAAGACGGGCGCCGCGGTCGGCAAGCACCTTCGCTCGTTCAACAACGATCGCCGCCACAACATCGCGGAGAAGAGTCGTCTTCCCTGTCCCTGGGGGACCGTTTACTGCAAAGCAGCCCGACGCCTTCATCCCATTCCACATGGCGTTGATAGCCACCTGCTGGCTCCAAACCAATGGGTGTTCTGCCGGCCAACATCCTTCAGGAAATTTATCGGGGTGGAGGAGCCGAAGGGCGGTTGCACGATCCTTACGGACGTCGATCTTGGCGTGATTCTCGGGCGGCTCCAGGAACCGCCTCAAGCCATCACCAGCCATCACCAATCCTCCGGTGATCAGGCGATTCAGGTCTTTGATGAAGAATGAATTGAGAAAGTCGTCATCGGATCGTGGCGCCGCCTTCTTGTCCTGGTCGTTGTTGGGCTCCTTCTTCGGACGCTTGACCTGAACGGACTTGACGCGATGCGTGATGGTCCCTCCGATGAGATTGCTCAGCTTCAGCTTCTCGATAACGAGGGTAGCGAATTCACTGATCCACTGGAACCCGATGGGCTCGCTGGCTGGGTGATTTCCAACACGCCAGGCAAGCTCCTCGCGTAGCCGATCCAGCTGGATATCGAACCCGGGGAACCCGCTATCCGATGGCAGCATCTCGCTCTTGCCGGAAGGGGCATGCAATCCGTCTGTATCGCAAGCATCACCACGCGGTAAAGCGTCCAGGCCTCGCGTCTCTACAATACCGAACGCCCAGGCCGCCATGCTGATCATCAGCGTCTCAGCGAGCGGCCGGCCGTTTTCGTCGACTGAAAGGGTGAATACGCTGGACTGCCCACCAGGGCGTTCCTCGAAAACATCGGGCTGCTTACCAAGTTGGCGCTCGAGGAGATCGATGAAGCGGGCGCGTTCGTAGACAATCCCGAACACGCTATGCCGCCAAGCCTTTGAAGGAGAGATAGGACGGCGCCTGAACCCAGAATCAAGCCACGGCGGAAGGGTATCCGGACCCCAGTCCCGTGCAGGCTCTTTCGGGTCGTTGGGGGCCTTCTTTGGTATTTCCTGGGGGCTTAGTGCCTCGACGTCGCGCCAGAATTTGATCAGGTCTACAAAGGTGGGGTCGTCCATATCTCACGCAAATCCAAGGCCAACGTGCTGGCACGCCCAAGACGTTCCAGCACAGAGCAGCAACGCGACCGGAACTTACTTGGTTGCGATTGCGGAGATCTCGATGGCGACATCCTTGGGAAGGCGGGCAACCTGAACGGTGGCGCGTGCCGGCGGGTTTGCACCGAAGTAAGTGCCATAGACCTTGTTCATGGCGCTAAAGTCGTTGAGGTCGCGTAGATAGACGGTGGTGCTAACCACGTTCGCCATGCTCATTCCATTTGCCGCGAGTACGGCTGCAAGGTTGTCCATAACCCGCTTCGTCTGCTCGTCGATCGTCGTCCCAACAATTTGGCCGGTGCTCGGATCAAGAGGAATCTGGCCTGAGAGGAACAGCATGTTGCCAGAGGCAATTCCCTGGGAATACGGACCAAGCGCCGCCGGCGCGCCATTGGTCGCAACTGCCGAATTGCCCGGAGGCGTGGCGCACGCGGTAAGTGCGGTTGCGAGAAGGGAAACGAGGACGAGAAAACGGGTTTGTTTCATGGTGCTTACATTCCAGTGGTATATAAAGGATGGGATTGTCGGACACCGGTAACCAATGAGCAAGGGCCGGGGAAGAATGGAATCGCCGGATGGCGGATGATTCAACAATTATCGCACCGAGCTTCCTCCGTCCTCCAGCAAGTCCTCGCATCATGGGTCCATTTCTCCGGCTACTACCCCCGTTTGCGCTGCATTTCTGCATTGCCACAGCCCCGCTGCCCCGGACAATAACGGGTTTTCAGCCACGGCTGCCCTGCCCTTGATGCCTGGTGGTTTGATCTTGAAGGAGCTCCATCAATGCCGATCGACATCGTTGCCGAACAACCATTCAGGATCGGCATCCCGACAGTGATCAAAGGGCCTGCCCTGGATGGCCCGTTCGTGGTCGTATTCGAGGATGACGGCGAGACCGGCTACTTCTACGCGATGGATAGCTCGAAGGAACAACCGTTCCAGGATGGGGTGATGATTTATTCCTTGAAGTCCGCTGAGGACAAGCCCTATGTCGCTCAGATTGGGTGGTCCCCCGACAGCAAGAAGGCCATTCTGCTCATCAATGGGTACCCGAATGCCGTTTTCGATTTCGAGTTGAAACAAGGATGCTGCCGCACGGGGTACCCCCCGATGCTTGGGCCCGGGTGGTCTCCGCGGGGACATACGTGGGATGACGCGATGCTCCAAGCCTTCGCAGGCCCCGTTACCCAACCCGAGAAGACTGTCTGGACTGACCTCGTGCCCAGCATCGGGGAGATGTTCGGCATCGACACGTCATTTGAGGACCACCACGAATTTCTTGTTGTTGATACCTCGCCAGTAACCTTCCTGGAGAACCCCCAACGGATCGAGCCTCTGTTCAAGAAAATCCGAGAACTCCTGCCCGCCGGCGCCGTCATGCAATTCTTCAACGTCGAGCACCGAATTGCCCTGGTGCTTGCTCAATCTCAAGACGTGATTAGCCGCGTCGCGGCCGAGCGAGGCTATGTGGCGAACTGACATGTGGTCGAAGATTAAAGAGGCCACCACGGCCTTGTTCGGTCGCGGCCATGTCGAGTTTATGGAGCTGGGCAAGGCAATTGTCGGCGAGGCTCACTCCGAACAGGGGTTCAAAGATCCGCGCTTGCTTCAACTGTTCGACGTGCTGCAGGAGGGGCTGCCGAAGGGAGGGGTCTTAAGCATCCATCACCGACAGCCCAAGGTCATGTTCATCGCCGGCATCGATCGGCGGTTGGTCGCACAGATCGAGGTGCAACGTGGATTCCGGGAGGCGGCATGACCCACGATCCGTCCACCAGAAACCACCTCTTCGATGTACAGCGCCTTGCGCTCGCGATGGCGCTTATCCTGTTGCCAGGCTGCATCCTTCACCTTGCAACCGACATGGATCTGGAAACCGCGATTGAGCGCACTTCCTACTGGTTGATCCCAGGGTTCGTCTACATCTACTACAAGTCACGAAGCCTAACGGCCTTCCACTGGTTTTTGGTGTTCCTTCTTCCCTTCGGTCGGTGGCATTCCAGCGGAATCGTTGTTTTTTGCTGGTTCTGGCCGCTTTCCATCGCGCTGTTTCACCGCTTCAATCGGCGCCTGGATCGGTCGATGAAGGGAGCCGAGTAGCATGGCCAAGTATTTCGTCGCATACGCTTACTTTTTGAAGAACGGCGGGCATGGATTCGGGAATATAGAGGCTGATCGTTCTTGGCCTATTGCCGGTCAAGACGATATCAACGAACTGACCGAGCACATAACCGATTCCCTCTGTCGTGCAATGAATCAGCCATCACTGACGTTGACCATTTTGGGTTGGCAGAGATTCGAGGATGACATCGAGCGCAAGCGGCCTGAGCCCGGGCAACCTTCAAACGTCATTTCGCTGCATTCGTCATGAGCCAAAGAATTCTCCACATCTGCCGCGGCATTATTGCCCTCACCGCCCTCCTCTGCCTGTCATCGGGAGCACACGCACACACCATCTTCGATGGCGACGGGAAAGCGCAAGCCGAAGCCTTCTCTCGTATCTACGCTACGTTCTGCATTAAGCATCTGTCGGACTTGAAGAAGCTCACCGATCGGATGGCTTTCTCGCCGCAACTCCCAAAGGAAAAAGCTGCGCAGTTCCTTCAAGGCAAGCCCGGGTCAGCCTGGCGGGTACCCGAGCAGAGCGGGACGTTCATTCTGGCCATCCGTAGCGACAAGCCCATGTGCATGGTCTATGGGATGAAAGCGGACAACGAAGCAGTTGAGAAGACATTCTCTTCGATGGTCAAGGCCGCGCCGTCTCCGATGGTGACCAAACAGGTCCAGGATGAGCAGATGAGCACCCGCCACGGCCCGGCCCATTCGATTTCCTACGAATGGACCATGCCCAAGCAGCCCCGCAAGATGCTGTTCTCTTTGACCACAACGGCATCCGATACTGCCCCCCTTCAAGCCCTCGCCTCCGCTGCGCTGATTACCGAATGATCATCCTCCGCATTCTCCTTGCCGCCGTTCTCGCCGTGTTGATCATGCCGACGGCGAACAATTTGTCACCGGATCAGGATGTCACTGTAACGCCGCCATTTTCGGCCGTTGTCGTGGCGGACCTCGATCAACACATTGCCCAGGCTGCTGGCACGTTTGGTATCGCCGCGCCAACGGTGCGTTTCGTGACATCCAAGGCTGCGGGTGTCACCACGCAGAGTCCCGATTCGTCGAAAAAGGAACCTGAAATCAGGCTGGGGCGGCCACTACAGCGAGCTGCGTACCACGATCGACCCGATCTGCTTAAAGCCGTCGCCAGTCACGAATTTGGCCATGCCGTAATGCTTGCGCGTCACGATGATTTCCCCCTCTGGTCGATCCTGGTCATGTACGCCACGGGGCTCCTTCCTTTCCTGGCTGTCCTACCGAAGATAATCAGCGTAGTCGCCGGCGGCGGCCTCATGGTCTTGGTAATGTCCGTCATGATGCTGTTTCCCAAGTGGGCTATTGCTCATGATGCCTACCTGTTTTTCTTGGCGGGGCTTTCAACCCTATCGCTGATGATCTGGACTCTCGATATCGCGAAGCTTCTCGATAACCCGTTCGGGCGCTGGTTGAAACCCTTTCTCCCTTCCGCAAAAATCTTCGGCATTGCCGGGCTAGTAGCATTCCCCCTCTTCCAGGTGTCTTGCTACCTAGTTGGTCAGATGAACATCGAGCGCGAACTGCGGGCCGACGCCTTCGGGGCCTGCCTCACGTCGCCGGCGATCATGCGCGAAGCGCTTCTTGCTCTGACGGACGAGCCCCCATCGTCGTCCAAGGAAGCCTTTGACACCTTCCATCCGTCGATGAAAGAGCGCACGGCAATCCTGGGCACCCTCGAGCAAGAGCCGCTGAAAAGCCGAACCTGCGCGGCCCTTTTGTCAGGCAAAGAGCCGATCGTCATCGATGGCCACGTGATTCAGTGACCCGGCGGTTGATCCTGCTGGTGGCCGGCTTAATAGCGGCCTCCTTCGCCCTTGCCGCCGGGCATCCAGTCCAAGGGGTATATCCGTTCCGGATCGAGACGAAGGCAGCTGGCCGAGAATATCGCCTGGTCGCCGTGAATAGCGGACCAGCGACGATCACGCTTGCTGCGCAGATCAAGGGCGAAAATTTCGCTTCAGATCACAACTGGCCACTCGTCGAGGTAATCCCTCCCAACGCCAGCAAGGAACTCGGCCGTGTATTCTCGACTGCCCGGGGAGAAGGGTTCCGATTTTCCACGCGCTACAGTCACGCCTTGGGGGACGCCAGCAGGCTACCAGATGCCACCCTCGCCTACCGGCTCCCATTTGCCGATGGCGTCCGCTCCCTGGTTGGGCAAGCCTATGGCGGGGAGATCACAACCCATACCGGGAAGGAAAGCCTGTACGCAGTGGACTTCACGCTCCCAGAACAGACGCCTGTGGTTGCTGCCAGGGGAGGAACAGTCGTCGAAGTGAAGGATTGGTTCGCTGAAGGTGGCCCAAACCCCGATCTTCTCGACAAAGCCAACATTGTCACGGTCCAGCACGGGGGTGGATCAACGACGCAGTACGTTCATCTTGCGACAAATGGAGTGGTTGTCCGGCCAGGCCAAGTCGTTACCCAGGGGCAGTTGCTCGGCTATTCTGGCAACACCGGATATTCGTCCGGCCCTCACCTCCATTTCGCAGTGACGCAGGCCGTTGTCTATCCGGACGGGACTGTCCATCAGGATTCACTGCCCATCGCCTTCTACGCCTTCAACCCCTCAGTTCGATTTGAGGCGCGACAGAATATGCTCGTGACAGCGGATTACTCGAACTCCGGGAAGGTCGAGTATCCAGAAGGAAAGCGTGAAATCTCGGTCGCAATGGCCACGCCTGATCCCAGACCACTGCCGGTCGAATCCACGATCGATCACCAGGTAGCGGTCCAGGAAGTCGGACTGTCGATTGAGGCAGAGCCTCAAGGGTCTTGGGCTGACGATATTGAGCGCGAAACCGGCTATCCGCTGTGGGCTTGGGTCAGCGCCATCGCCGCCTTGCTCGTCATCGTTCGACTCGTGGCTGAGCTCGTGGATACCTTTAACCCGCAGGGCATGCCGAACAGTGATAGGGATTGGCGCGGTACGGTGTACAACCCACGCGAATTTAGGCGACCCAGAGACGGCGACTAGGAAGCGGCCCCGGTCTGTGTCTTGGTTCGCGCCTTGGTTCGCCGCGGCGGCGAAGCCTCCACCACGTTCGCATGCGTCCGCTCGTTATCGCTTTTGCGCAACTCCTCACGAACCGCCTCCGGAAAGGCAGCCATCAGCGCATCGCGCGCCCACGCATACCCGAGGTGATTGAAAGCCCGGAGCCGCTGCAGGGCGGTCAACGTCCGGGCTTTCCCCTCCGGCGTGTTCCCATTGGCCACACTTTTGGCATAACTGCGGATCTCGGACAGCACGCTCTTGTGAGCACCAATCATCCGCGCCAACCCACTGTCGGACTTCAGCTCGAACTTCTCTTTCACGCGATCCATCAGCGCGATGTCGCGCTCCAGCTCTGTCGAATCGAAGATGGTGAAGAGAGGGTCTTTCGTCGGGGTCATTGGCGTCTCGTGGTCTGAAGTGTAAATGTTCGCACCATGCGAACTATTATGGCGTAGAATTCGTTCGCACCGTGCGAACGTATTTTACCGTTTTGCTGCATGGGCATTCGATTTACCTTGGCAGAAATCGACTATTCAGGCCGGCGACCTTGGGAGGTGCCGGCCAATTTTTTGACGGTGGACACAAAACGCCGGACATGACCTCCCAAGACCATGCCGCGCTGCTGCCAAAGAATCTGCTGAAGGTGGTTAATTGACCTTGTTGGTCATGCCCGAGTCCCGGGCGGTGGAAACCAGGTCCTTACCCAGGGCGATCGCGAAGTGCCGAATGCCGCCACCCACCTCAAGGCCAATTTCCCGCCCGGCGCGCTTCATTTCCGGATCTTCGTATGCAAGCGCATTGATGCCGTGCTTTTCGGCTTGCTCGGCCACCTTTACCGCGTAGCCGGGAATTTTGCGGAAAGAGGAATCCAATTGACTTACTCCGGCTGAGACGTCCTGCTCGATGCCGGCGTTGCTGGTGATGACCATACCAGGGGGGGGACCATAACCACCAATCGGAGCAATCTGCTCGACGACTGTTGATGCCTGCTCTTCTGGAATATAGGAAGACCCGTCCTCGTGCTGCAGGCCGGTAAGGCCGTATTCAGCCAGGGCGGCGCCCAGGATCAGGGTGGTCAGAGTACCTTTCATGATTTTCTCCGTTCACGTCTTGTTTTGAGAAAACCATCAGGACGAGATACTGGTTGCGTTGATCCAGCAACCCCGCTATCTCGGCTTGGTGGCCGAGACCGGTAGCTTTGCGTCCCCACCTCGCGGTGGGTTTGCCAAAGATCATGCCGCGATCCAATTGCGAAGATGAACCTATTACGCCCGCAATGTATTCGCACCATGCGAACGTGTCAACACTGATGGTTGGGGGGCAGGGGAAAATCCCTGGGTGCGGGGCTATCAGCCGCTCCCCTCCGGAGATATGGCAAGGTTGCCATTGATGGCTGCGATCCGACGGCGGAAGCTTGGGTGGCCACTGAAGAACTCGGAGAAGCGGGACAGATCCTTATCCCCCTCGATGAGACGGTATTCGTCGAAAGCGGCCAGAACATCCTCGGGGCTGGTTCTCTTGACCGCCGCAGCGTCAGCAACGAATTCCCACTCTCGAAGCATGAACAGGTAGGCGAGGAGCAATACGACAACAGCGCCGACAGGAACCCCTATCCCAAATTTGACCGCGGCCACCAAACCGAGAATTGCGGCTTGTTTGATGGGGTGCCGGTTATCCACGTGCCCATATTCATGAGCAAGGACGCCGCGTAGTGCACCGTGCGTAAGGGAATCGACCATTCGCGTACTCACGAAGGCCCGATGGGTATCTCCCGAATTGACGGTGATGGCAATGAATCGCTCCGAATCCACAACGGACACGTACATCAACTGTTTCCCAGGGGGAGGCCCCGCCCGTTTGCGACGATCCGCGGCCCGTCGCTCGGCCTCGTTCGCCGCGGCCAAAGCCGCTCGCCCTTCCTTGCGACGCTTTCCTTTTCGGCGCTCCTCGAGCATCCCGATATCGTAGAGTGCCGCACGAATCCTTGCCCGCCGCTCTGGCTCATCAACAAGCCCTTTGCCGCAAAAGACGAGCACCCTTCCCCCCTGGTAAGCAAGGAAGAAAACCATCAGACCGGCCACCACCCCGGACAGCATGCCACTGGCCTGGTGCGACAAGCCCCAACGCAAGAAAACGTCGTCAACGAGGGCAAGGAAGGCGCTGACCGCGAAAAGTACGAGCAGCAAGCGATGCAGTCGGAGTGGAATCATGGCGGCATTGTATGGGAGGCGCTTGTCATCCCGCACCACAAAAATCGCTCTTGCAGGTCCATTCCTACGCCTAACCCCTCAAAAACAGCGACATTTCCGTGATGACGCCCGATTCCCTGGATGGGATGATCCACTCATCAAATGAGAGGTGCGACATGGCCCATCTTCAACATCGACGCTTTCCTGGAAGCTTCCTCCTGGTCGCCGCCCTTTTGGCGATTCCCTCCCTGCTCTACGGTTTCGTCAGCGCGGCCGAGAAGGCCGACAAGTGCGCGGAAATCGCCAAGAGCGGCACACCGCACACCGATCAAGCCAAGGCAAATCTGAAATGCGAGTAAAGACCGTTGGCGCCATTATTCTGAGCGCCCTCCCCTTCATTACGTTCGCTGCCCAGGGTGACTATTGCGTTATCCCGAAGCTGGAGCAGGGCAAGCCGACGATTGTCGACGTGCCCTATATCGACAAGCCGTTCTGCGGAATGGCGCTGATCGATCGCCACTACGTCCGCCTCAGCGAGTTCACCAAGGCACACGACGAGACCCCCGTTTCGTGCACCACTGACGCTTCTTGCACTAAGACTTCTCGGTACTACCTGGACGAGAAGCGCGAAACCGAGCCCTACATCATCATCTTCCAGGGGCCAAAGCAGCCGAAATCCGCCTAAGCGCGGTTTTTTAAGAATCATCCATGTCGTTTCGGTACGCTCTTTGGTAGTACCAGAAGGAGGTAACGAACATGACGACCACGAATCTTGCGACGGCAAAGGAAGTAGCGACCGCCATCGCTTCGTTGGGCTTCCAAGCGTCCAGGGAAACTCTCGGGGCCATCTCCCGCAACTGCCGCGAGGACTTCCTGGAGCACCTTTCCCGCTGCATTACGGACCAAGATCAGGACGGCAGCAGCAAGAAGTTCATCGGCAACCTGCTCCGATGCCTGGCCCCGAATACCATCAGTCGGATCAAGCTCATCTTCCCCGATGCGACGATCGACATGATCGTGCCCGTGGCAAAGGCAGTGCCGACTCGCTTCCTTTCCGCAATTGATGCTGCACATGACCCGAAGCATGCTCGCCATGAGGATGCGAAGGCCTACCTCGCATCGATCTTCGCGCCGCCTGATTCACGAAACGATGAAGAGCCGTCGCAATCTTCCTCGCAACACCAGCACGGTCACCAAGATGAGCCGCCGGTTGATCAAGCGGCGATGACTCGCCGCCAGGCGCCGGCGGGTAGCAAGAAGTATCACTCGGTCCACGTGTATGGCTCGACCGCTGCGCTCTGCTTCAACGCAACCGACTGGAACGGGGCCCCGGGAGTCATGGTCGATGCCGCAATGCAAACCGGCCCCAAAACCTACGATTGGAAAAATGCCGTGCACGTGTGGCTCGACATCAATGAAGTCGGTGCGGTCCTCGCGGTATTTCGCCGTTGGCGCAAGGGTGTCGAGTTCTCCGCCCACGGCGCGCAGAACGACAAGGGCTTCGCCATCGAATTCCAGGGGCAACACTTCTTCGCAAAGGTCACCGCGAAGAAGGCTGCGGCCGGCGCCGTCCGTGCCGTGAAGATCTTCCCATCGGACGCAATGTCTGTGTCGATCCTGTTCCTCACCCAGCTCGCAGAAAGCTATCCGATGATTCCACTGAACGAGCTCCTGGCCACAGTGCGGGCCACCCATCAAATCGAAGATGCAGCCGCCGCCTAACAATGAAAGGGATGCTGTTGAACAGGCGAATGGGCAGCCTCTGCTCGATCGCCTGAAGCGGCTTGGCATAACTTCTTGGCGCGAACCACTGCTCTGTCTTCCTAAGCTGTTTCAGGATTACTCGTCGATCAGCACGTTGAAGCAAGCCCTGCCCCAAAACGATGTGGTGGCCGGGCCCAAGTTGTTCACCCTCTTGGTATCGGAAAAGGCGGTCGTCGTCTCCCAACCAAAAAAACGCCTTGTCATGACCGCCACGGACGGGATGCTCTCAGTGAAGATCGTCATCTTCGTAGTCCAGGGCGTTGATGTTCCTACGTGGAAGGCATTCGAGGAAAGCGACAAGATTCACCTCCGCGGAGTGCTCCAGAACTGGAACGGAAAGCTGCAGATTACCGGCCCAGCCTTGATCGATCCTCAACTGGTCGGCAAGGTAATCCCCGTCTATGAAAAGCGCCGTAGTGTGGTGGCTGATGGCGCCATTTATGACGCCACCCGGTATGCTCTCGAGCACCATCTGAAAGAGACGATCGACTACCTGGTCGAGAGCTATCACGGCTTTCCGGAAGCCGAGATCCTTCGACGAGCTCGTCTCAAGGCCCCATCCATCGAGGTCATCCTACGCGCGGCCCACCAGCCAACGTCGGAGGATGAAGGAATGCGAGGGATCGCAGGCATGCGTCGCCTGGCTGCGCTTTCTGTTGTTGAGAACGCCCGCCGCCTCAAAAAGCGCGCCCCTGTGCCGGAGTCCGTGGTGTCCATACCAGACACGCTGATTCAGAAACTGACCGCGAAGCTTCCCTACCCTCTGACCGGCGACCAACGCCGTTCTATTGGTGAAATTGTCGCCGACATGGCTTCACCTCTTCCTATGCGTCGGGTTCTAAGCGGTGATGTTGGAAGCGGTAAAACGCTCCCTATCATGATCGCGGCACTGGCTACGCAGAGCCTGGGGCATAGGGCTGTCATCCTTACCCCCAACGGCCTCCTGGCTGATCAGTTCGTGAAGGAATGCAAGGCCCTATTCGGCGAGGATAGCCAGGTCATCTCGGTGACTTCTGGCACCAAGAAACTCGATCTTTCCGGCAATCCGATCCTGGTCGGGACCACTGCCCTTCTCACCCGCCTTAAGGGTGAGCCTCCTCCTGCCCTGTTCTGTGTCGATGAGGAACAGAAAATGTCTGTCAGTCAGAAGGTGGAACTGACAGGATTTGCCAGCAATTGCCTCCAGGCAACCGCCACGCCCATTCCCCGCACAACTGCCTTGATTACCCATGGTGCGATGGACGTCTCGGTTCTGAAGGAGATGCCAGTGGTGAAGAACATCACCACGTATATCGTCACTGCTGGTGAGCGAAAGCGCCTCTTCGACCATACGCGCAAGGTCCTCGCTTCAGGTGGGCAGATTGCCATCGTCTACCCGATCGTCAACGACGATGAGCAGGAAAAGAAAAGCGTCGTCGCCGCGGCCGCCGAATGGGACAAACAGTTCCCAGGCCTTGTGGGAATGGTGCACGGTCAAATGAAGGAGGCAGAAAAGGTTGCTGCGGTCGACGGCCTCAAAAGCGGAAATCAAAAAATTGCCGTCGTGAGCAGCGTCATCGAGATCGGGCTGACGCTGCCAAGCCTTCGTTCTCTCATTGTTGTGCATGCCGAACGCTACGGCACTAGCACACTGCATCAGCTCAGGGGACGAGTGGCCAGACTCGGCGGCAACGGTTACTTCTTCCTGTTTCTACCAGAGAGCGTTGCGCCCGAGACCATGCAACGCCTTCAGCTGCTCGTCGACTACAGCGACGGCTTTACCTTGTCCGAGAAGGACGCCGATTTACGCGGGTATGGCGATCTCTTTGAAGACGCTGAACGCCAAAGTGGAAACAGCCGAAGCACGATCTTCCGCTGCGTGGACCTTACTCCCTCTGAGATCCATGCGGCGACTATCAATGAAGCCCCGCCCTCCTAACAGCACGAAAGAAATCCACCGAAAGGAAAACGCATGTTTGGCCCGAAGAAGCAAACCACCGCACCGAAACCCAATGGAGTCGACAATCTGATCCATAAGCTCAAGGCGCTGCCGCCGGCGATCGACCTTATCGTTGCTGCAACCCTGGGCGGGTATTCCTTCGTGGCCATCTATGTCGACAACGCGAAATTCGTCGGCCTTGCCTGCATTCTGATCGCACTGATCTTCGCCGTCCTGGGCATATCTGCCGTGACCCGAGAAATGAAGGATTTCAAAGTAGTCGAGCAAAACTCGAACCCCGAAGCCCTCCGGATGATGAAGACCCAACAATTCGAGAAATACCTGGTGGCCCTCTTCAGCCTGGATGGCTACCAAGTTCGTCCATCGATCGACGAGTTGCACCGTCAAGACGATGCCGACCTGATTGCGGTAAAGAAGAAGGAAACCATCCTCATCCAGTACAACCATTGGGACGAGGATATTGTCGGTACCAAGCCAATTCAGTCTCTCCACAAGGCAGCCGCGGCGGTGCGTGCTCAGGGCGCAACGGCGATCAGCTTCGGTCGTTTCTCGGCAGAGGCTGTGGATTGGGCGCGGCGAAAAGGCGTCACCTTGATGTCGATGCAGGATGTGATCGACATGGCCTGCCGTCTGACTGGCCTTACCCCAGAAAAGGCTACTCCCGAGCCGGATGAGGAAGTGATGGTTGAAAAGGCCCATGAGGTCGCAGAGGTAGTGCGTGGTCACCATCGCTTTTTGTTTGTCGACTTTGCCGGCCTCGAGCATGGCCTTGCGCGACTCAGCGAGTTGCTTCTGCAATACCCCGCCTACCAGGTGATTGCTTCAACCATTCCTCCATTGAAAACTATCGAAGACGTTCGGCTTTCCATTAGGGAATGTGGCGATCGCTTGGCCGGCCATTTGGAGGCTGCCCAAGACGGTCGGTACTTTGCCATCCAAAAGCATCTCCAAGCCTCAAGGGAAGGAAAACACGCGACCTGGCTGGCCGTCGACTCAGAGCCTCGTCAGTTTCCGGAAGGTTGTGCAGAGCTGATCGCGGTGAATCGCGCATTCGGCTTCGATGTCTCTGCATCCCAGCGCCTCATTGAAGCGATGGTCATCGTTGATCGGCGAAGCGTCGCCGGTTAATGGCGAGCTGAACTTTCGTTCCCGGCAGCCTCAGCATCGAATCGCAGAATGGTCGTGATTCGGTGCTCGATCCAGTCCGACTTGTTTTCAACTGAGTCGGGGACGTCTTTTGCAACCTCGCGCACGAAGCGGCCGACTTCCGCCTTGCTCCCTTTGGCCTCGGCCAACTGAGCAACGACGTCCTTATGGATGGTCACAGAGGTTTTCTGTCCGCGGATCGAAACGGTGAAATGCTCGTTCTGCTTGCGGGACCTCTTGGGCTTCACCTGAGCCGCGGCAAGGGCTTGTGCCACAGCTTCCTTGATGATGTCGGTCAGGTCGGGAGGAACCAGGGCTTCCTGCGGCCGACCAAGAATCTTGGCAGCCTTTTGCCGATACGTTGACGCGAAGGCTCCGATCGCTTCGTCATCCGCTCCGCTTTCGACGAGACCACGGACCGCCCCTCCTACGAGGGCGTTGAGCTGCCGGTCCTTGATCTCATCGTCGTTCATCACGCGAGTATAGCTAGCATGCCCATATGCGCCTACTGGCCGGGGCATAGGCGCACCGCGATTTTGATGCGCCACGCTCCTTTTCTGTACTTGTCGCGCCTATTATCGATGCGCTGCCGGCCGGCGCGCATCAGGCGCATTGATTTTTTATGCGGGATGTACATCGAGTTTTGGGCCAATTTGCCTAAACATTAGGCAACGCGCCCAGGTTTTCAGGGCAGTTTCTGCCCAAAAGAACAAAACAACAGGCCCCAGGCTATCCTCCATTCGGCGCCAGGCTCCGCTGTCTCTCTTTTTTCAATAAACGATTCCCAGTGTTCCTGTACAAAAATATGTCGTGATAACAATAGCTTAGCTGGATAAAGTTAAAGGAATATGGACAGTGGACGGCTAAACTGGGCGTGGTCGACGGAGAGATTGCTTACGGTCGCAGGCGGAGTCGAGGACAGTCTATGTACAGGTTGAGGAAATCAGGGCCAGCCCGCCTGAATTTGGAGGCCTATCCATGTACAACCCGATGACTGGCCCATCGGAAAAAAAGTCTATGGCATCATCGCGCAGTCAAATCCCATAGACTGCTTGAGCGAATGTGGCGGAACGTAGAACACACACCATAGGTGATCCTGATTTCGACATGCGCCAGCATGAGCCGGAGCAGCGAAATCTCTTCCCTACGGAAGATCTCATCGTTCCAGAGTCCGTGCAGAAAATGCGCAAGGCCGTCGCCGCTATTCATGCAATTCCCAGGAACCCGGAGGATTCGCAGAACCTGACCAACCGCCGAGTTTTCGACGGGTTGATCATCGTAGCCCAAATTCACTGCCGGCAGCGCGGCAAGGAATTCATCCAGCGGATCAGAGACGAGCGCGTGTCTCCGTTGTTCGAGGTGCGCACCTCAGAACTGGGCAAGCTCTCCGGAATACCAGGCAAGAATTACGACCGCATCATCGAGGAGATCAATCGGATCTACGAGATGGACTTCGAGTTCGATGTTTGCGCAGAGGATGGCGAGACCATCTGGGAAAACAGGGCTCGACTCCTGTCGAGCCTTGGTGTCGGCAAGAATCACAAGCGCGGCTACATTCGGTTCGCAATGGACCCAGAGATGCTGATCTTGCTCCTGGAGCCAAACCTGTGGGCATCATTTTCGCTGTCCGTTATGCACGACCTCGGCACATCGGCGGCATATGCGCTTTTCCAACAGACCTATCGCTATATCAACACGAACCAGAAGCTGACGGCGGTCCTGCCAACAAAGACATGGATCAAACTTTTGGTCGGAAAAAATCGGTATGTCAAAGACGTCGATGGCAAAGATGTCATCAATTACGGTGAGTTCAAGCGGCGCGTTCTGAATGACGCGATCGAGAAGGTCAACGAGGTCCCGGCGCTCACCTACAAGATCGAGTTGAAGGAGTACCGGCAAGGAAACCGGGTAGCTCGTCTGCAGTTCAAGTTCATCCCCAAGGAACCAACCCTCCAACTCGAGTCGGCTTGGCCGGAGGACATCCTGACTGTCCTAAAGTCGATCGGATTCCTGGACAAGGAAATCACCGACATCAGCCAGGCCCACTCCTCTGCGTCCGTTGCAGACGCCATCTGCCGACTCAAGGAAGCGGAACAAAGGTTGAGGTCCGAGGGCAAGTCGATTTCGTCTAGGAAGCCATACTTCGTTGGCATCCTCCGCAACATTGCCGCCGGCGAAGATGAGATCGATCCAGAAAAGATCGAGGCTGAAGTCCGTGTTGAAATGGCGGAACGTGCAGCCGAGGAGCGGAAGAGAAAGATGCAGGATGCCTACGATGAGCATCGTCGCAAGCGATTCTCTGCATGGGTCGCGTCCCTGTCCGTAGAGAACCGCAAGCAACTGATTGCTGACTACGAGGCCAGTGAGGACTTCAATCCTGTCCTGGGGAAGTCCTTGAAGAAGGTGCTGACCGAAGAAAACAGGAGCGGACTGACCACGCTCCGCGTCTGGATGGAAAAGCACCGGCCCGAGACCTTGGCCAGTGTCTTCAACACCCCTGAATACCAGAGCCTTGAAGGCTGGATGATGTGGAAGCTATCTGGCGATGATGCGATCGAGGCCTAATCGACGTCGACCCCGAGATCGTGGAGCTGCGAGCTCATCTTGCGGTTCTTCGCGTCGAGCGCCACAAAGCGCTGCAGGAGCTGGTCGTGCCTAGCCTTCCAAAGGATGCCATCCCCAGTGTCGTCGCCGGCGGCCTTCTGACGCTTAGTGGCGATTACCGCAGGCGGCATAGCCCCCTGCCCTGCTTTGACCATTTGCCGCAGATCGTCGACGCCCTGGAGCAACATCCTCTGGGAATCCTGGTGGCCGGCCAGAAGCTTATCAACGTCTGCGCGTGCGCTGGTCAGGGAATCTTTCAAAGCTCGATTCTCGGCCTCCAGCACTTTCTCGCGAGCCAGGCTGGAATTAAGGGCGTCTTCAAGTGCTGCGATCCGTTGAGGAAGCGATTTGGCCCCACGACCGATCAGTGTGGCCGGCGTCTGGCGATCTGCTTTGGCCAGTTCCTCTACGACCGTACTGGCAGATCCTCCACCCGCGTCCTTGAGGATGTCACGGTGGGTCAATGGTTTTCCAAGCGCAATACGCTCCTGGATCACCTCCTGAATTCGCTTCCGATAAGAGTGCCGAGAACGCTTGGATGCAGTCGATTCGCTCATAGTAGCAACATGATAGCAAACGCTACGATAATGTGCAGAAAAATGGGCGATCAGCTGTGGAACAGGCGATTTCCGTGGAACATAGGGGGCATCGAATATAACGAAAACCCGCGTGCGCTCTGGGTTTCATGGCGCATCGAAGATCAACCTACAAAAAGTCGTGAAACATCGATGAGCGGCGTTAGATGGCGCCGCATGACGCGCCGAAAAGAGCATTCCAATGGCAATTATCGTAGCTGGTATAGGCCAGAAACACAAGGCTCACCGTCGGTCGTGAGCAGCATCCACGTCCATCACGGACACGCACCAAGCAGGATTTCCCCACCGAATAGGTCCATTCCTACACGTAAACCCCAGTTTACAGCTGTATTTCACTATTGTGGATTTTCCGAAGTCGACCATACTCTCGCGAACTTGGAGACCCCGGGTCCAGAGGGCGCGGAAAACTTTGTGCAAAAAGAAATGGCTGAATGTGGTTATATGGCAACTGTTGGTAGGGTAAAAACGCGAAAAGCGGTATTTAGCCTACCAGCGAGATTGACAAACCGTAACCGCGCCAAAATAATGCGCGAAGGCAACCATGAGGATGGAATGGAATGAGCGACCTCAGACCCACCTATGCATACATCGGCGTCGTTGAACACCGTCTGAAATCGGCAGCAGCGCTCCTCGGCGTATCCGAAAACACGCTGCGCACGACCTTGGCGGAAAGTGGCATTGAGGTTCGCCGCGCCAATCACGACAACCCGAACGCTCCCGCAGTTCGCCTCTTCGATCTGCCGACGATCTTCCAGATCGCCGAGTACCGTCGAGCGAAGAAACTGACCAAGGGCCCCGAGGGCAAAAAGCCCATCGTAATCGCCATTGAGATCATCAAGGGGGGCACTGGCAAGACGACCACTGCCGCCGAAGTCGCTGTACAGCTGCAATTGCAAGGATTGAAGGTCCTGGGGATCGACATCGATATCCAGGCTAACTTCACCCAGCTCATGGGCTACGAAGCGGATCTAACGGAGGACGAGGCCGCTCTATACGGCCTGACCGAAGAAGCCATCGTCAATGGGACGTTCGCTACCATTTGCGGCCCCTTCATCGAGCGCAATGGCCGTCCCGTGGATGCTAAGGCGATCATCAAATACCCCTTCGGTTCCAGTGGTCCGGCAATCATTCCTGCTGATACCTTCTTCAGCGACCTTGAACACGATATCTCGAAAACCGGCGGCAAGCGTGAGCTGGTCTTCCAGAAGTTTTTCAAGGAATCCCTGGCCGGCAACGTGCCGGGTCTGAATGTGGGTGACTTCGACGTCGTTCTCTTCGACTGCCCGCCGAATATCAGCTTCGTTGCTACAAACGCCCTCGCCTCTGCGGATATCGTTATCGCGCCGGTGAAGATGGAATCCTTCTCGGTCAAGGGGCTTTCGCGCTTGATCGGCGAGGTTCATACGCTCAAAACCGAGTACGGTAGCGAGGTGAAGGAGCCCGAACTGGTCATCCTCCCCACCTACTATTCCACCAACCTTCCGCGGGTTGGACGCATGCAAGAGAAGTTGTCACAGTACCGGGCCAACACCTCCCCCGTCTCGATCAGCCAAAGCGAAGAGTTTCCGAAATCGACCGATAACTACATGCCGCTGACGGTGATCAAGCCGACGTGTCAGCCAGTCAAGGAATACCGCATGTTTGTTGATCACCTCATCAAGAAGATCAACGAGGTTTCCAAGGCTCGCGCCAGCTGATGAAGTAGGAGGAGAAGATGAAGCAGCGAGTAATTAAACGGCCCGACATGCCATTGACGCGCCTCGGCGCTCCGGCGCCTGCCACAGCCCCCTCAACCGACACCGGTGAGACCCTAGTTGCAAGCGCCACTACTCAGGCCCAGGCCTCCCCTCCCCTCCGCCACCTGGCAGGAGCTGAGGAGGTAATCGACGTCCCGGTCAATAAGCTCCGTGTTTCACCATGCAATGCGCGGAAAATCCGCTTGCCAAAGCGGGTGTCGAAGATCGCCGAAAGCCTGAAGAACAATGGCCAGAAAGACCCCCTTTATGTCTATCCAGGGGCCGGGGATGACGAAGGTTATTTCATGGTCCTTGGGGGGGAGACGCGGCGCTTGGCCGCTTTGCAGATCGCCCTCCCGACGCTGAAGGCCTTTGTGGACAGGAAGGTCGATCCTACCGATTCGCTCAATCTGACCAAGATTTCCAACATCCTGAACGATTCGGCCGACGAATGCGATCTCGATCGCGGGATGGTCGCCATCGACCTGCTCGAGAAGGGGCACACCCAGGGCGAGGTCGCCGAGGTGCTGGAGCTGGAAAGTCACACGCACGTTCAGCGCCTGGTGAAACTCGCCTCGTTGCCGAAGCGATTTATCGACTTTGGTCAGGACTACCCCGAGCGTTTTTCGGCGAGTCTCGGCGCATACATCAGCCAGGCGCTGGAACGGCACACCGAGGATTTTGGTTATGACCTCCTGAAGGCGGCTCTAGTCGACGAATTGACGCATCGCAAGATCGCTAAAGCCATTGAAGCTGGGCCGAGCAGCAAGCAGGCTGGCCAGGAGCGAGGGAAACGCCTCCGTCGAGACGGTGGGTTCGATATCACAACCCCCGACGCGCCAGGAGGCCGCTACGACGTTTACAAGTCGAAAACGCCCGGGCTGAAAGTGCTGAAGCTGCAGGTTGAGATTCCCGACGATCTGGCGAAGGACTTGAACGAGAAACTGACCGAAGTCCTGACCCAATTTATCCAATCATCGAAAGAACAACAGTAAGAAGCTGTAAAAATAAAATGAGCAGAGTTGTTAAAGGACAGGCATTCATCGTTCGCCGCGTAGCTCGGCGAGTGGGGCTTGTTCGACTCCTCCTGGTTTGCACGTTGACGTGCAAGCCCCACACCGGGGTCTGCTCAATGCACGTTGACGTGCAGCCTTTGGCACATCCCTCCTTGTGCCGCCATCCCCATCGGCACGCTTTGCACGTCGACATGCAATCCGTTTTGGCGCCAGTGGTGGCCTGCCTGCACGTTGACGTGCAAACAAACAACCCACCCTTCCCTGCCCTTCCTCGGTCCATCGTTTTGCACGTTGACGTGCAGCATCCAGGGCCATCCTTGCGTCGCCATTACTGTCAGCGTGTTTTGCACGTCGACGTGCATCCATTTTCTGCGCATGCAGTAGGTGGTCTGCACGTTGACGTGCAAAACCCGTTTTCGCTTTCGTGTAAAGCCCGATCCGATGACTTCGGACCGGCCAGGAAAAGCTTGCACGTCAACTTGCAACGGTTACGCGACAAGCGGAAACGGTGGGCGGGAGATATCTCGCCACGCTCAAAACAGAAAGCAAACAGACAACTGAGGTCCAGGCAAAACCTGGGCCTCAGTCATTTTGGGGTTCGGAAATGAGATAGCGAAAACAGAAAGCAGAAAAGGAAAACGCCCCAAAGCGGCAACTTTGAGGCGTTGGGAAGAGAGGGATTTAGGTCTCTCGTTCGGACAAACGAATCCTAAACACCCTCCCCCACGAAGTCAAACATTTTCATCGGCTAAAGAAGGCCGAGGGGGGTATTCATGCCAACTGTTGATAAAACCGTTGGAGGTAGAACTATTGTCGCCTCACGAACGGGGGAGATGCGTCCACAGAGACGCCGGCCTGCCGTGGCCGTACCGGCGCGCTACCGTAATCGTCCGTCGCCAATAAGAGTCGCCATTTATAAGACGTGGGAAGTATCTGCATCTTTAGGATTCACAAAAGCAACGACAGCAGTCTTGCAAGCAATCATTGCGGCAGGTGTGTCAGCAGATGATCCTTTGGCCCCTATTTTCGCCAGAAAGGCCACGATCGCGAAGATGGCCCAATGCAGCGAGGTGACCGTCTATCGAGCCATGCGCCAGCTCGAAGAACGCGGTTGGATATCGAGATCCGAACAGGTGCGTCTCGACGACGGGTCTATGGATATTGGTCTTCTCTCGATCACGAAGAAATTGGCCGCCTTAGTTGGGCTCTGGCTTGAAGAAGAGGTTCATGGCAACACCGAAGAATCCAAGCGTTCACAGGGCGAAGATTTCGAGCCGATTACTGTGAACAACAACGATTATTCACGCCCGCAAAATCTGGGGGGCAGTGAAAGCACAGCCCGCGCCGCGGCCCTGGCCAGAAATCGCCCACAGCAGGATCGCGCAGGAGGCTCGCTTCGCACTCAAATGAAAGACGGCCTGATAGCCGGTTCCATATATAGGGGTGAACGTAGTATTGATCCAAAAGCTTCAGTGAACTACCAGTCCACGCAGCCAGGCTTCGTTCGCATCAATGGAAGGTCGGTGGCGCAGGAACTGGTTTGGCTAATCGAAGAAAAGAGGCTGACGTTTGGGGCTTTGTTCCAACTTCAGACGCTGGCAAAACTAGTTCCCGGGCAAACCCTGTCGGATTTTGTGGCTTATCGAAGCGAGAGAATCAAACAACTCCCGACAACAAGCGATTGTTATCGTTACCTCAGAAAACTCATTTCCGACGGCATCGATGCTCGATACCTGTGCGCCCAGAGGGCAAAACAAGAGCACCGAGTAATGCGGCGTCAGCAGCGCGATCAAACGGCAGCAAGCAGGGCGGCCTGGTGCCGAGCAAGGCATGACATGACCTTCCTCAACACGCAAACCCGGGCCACGTATCGAATCAACGCCAATTACGGCCTACTCGAGGTCGGTGAGAACGGGCTGCCGAGCTCGAGGCCGAACCTTCCAATAACGAGCAAATTCATCAAAGCGGTCGAGGAGGGACGGCTGGTTCCGTTTGTGAAAGAGGAGCCGGCAATCAATCGCGAATTGGGTAGCCGCCGCCTTGATGAAATGGCCAAGAAATTCCCGTGGCTTCGACTGAAAGGAAAGGGATGCAACGCGGAGGAGGGGAGGGCTTGACATGGTGATAATTTGAGCAGCAAAATGCGAACATTGCCTGAAGTCTAGGCACCAGATTTTCTACTTCGGCGTGCTTCATTTGTCGGGGTGCAGGTTTTTCGGGTGACCGAAAACGCTAGCAGAGCAGCGATAAGCTCCGCTTTAATCTGGCCAGTGTGATCTGCGCCAGGTACCTGCAACCCTTTGGGGACTCGTAATCCCCACAGGGGCTTGCGACGTCCTCAGAAAGCATGAGGTACGTCGTGAGTAGTGCAGTTCCTCAAGGGGCTCAAGTCCCCCTTGTTGCCGAGTTCCGCTTGGGCACGAAAGTGCTCATACAGTGGGCGTTATGGCAGAAGCAGCATGCCTATCCGAAGGCTTCCAGAATCGGTGTTTTCCGCAAGGAAGACATGCGTCTGGTGGTCTATCAGTACGGAAGATCTCTCTGCGTTGCGGTGAAACAGGCCGATGTTGCGCCTAAGATCCGTGACTTCAGGGAATGGCGGCAGCGTTTCGCTACCGTCAAAGGCAAGCTGATCCAACGCGGTTGGGCGCTGGTGGAAGATCGCAAGGAGGTGAGTCATGTCGCTCACTAACTTCGATCTGTTTGGCCATCCGGTTGCTGTTCCGCAAAACGTAACCCCTCCACGTCGTAGAGTTGTTTCGCAAGCTGCAAAGCGCGCGAAGCTGGCTCGCCATCTTGAGAAATCCAACAACCTCGTTCTATTTGACGAGCTACTGGATTTCCTCAAAGCCCCGTTGTTGAAACAACAAATCGATATCGACGCGACGTTTGCGTCTGATGTCGGAACGGTTGGCGTCATCGAAGTTGATGAAGATGGCAATACGCACGACGCGGATTCAGCGCTTGTGATCCCCTACGAAGCATGGGGGGAAGAATGGGTGACTGACTCCAGTGGCCTTGCCTGGTCGAAAGAAGGTCTGTTGTTTACGCAAGTGCGTCTCTTCTGGCGGTCTATGGAAGAACTTGCCTTGAGCAACAACGAACAGGAAAAATGGTCTGTTCTGCGCTGGATGTTCCGCCCGGCGATCTGGAAGCATTACGTGTACGACAAGCGCATTGGCCGCAGCCATTGCTTTGAAGTGCACGAGCGTGACGAAACGTTTTCTTTCCACAACTGCTGCATCGCGGCGCGCGTGGATGAGGACACGGTTCGAGAAGGTGTCCGCAGGAATATCCCTGCGGAAGTAGTCAAGGCCGTCGAAAAAGTCTGCAAGTTCGACTGACGGTTCCCGCTAGGGGCACATCCCCTAACGGGGCATGGTGCCCCTTTCTTTTAGCCTTTGTGAAAGGAAAGCTCCATGTTTGATCTGTCTGCAATTCTGGTTCAAGTGTCTTACAGCCTCTGCGAAGTATTCGGGTTCGATCCGAATGAGGTTGATCCGAGCATAACGGTGGATGGGTTTGAAATTCCTGACCCCGCCACACTTGCCGACCCTGTGGCGCAGCAGTACGCAGCATTCCTGCGCGCCGCGGTTCCGCCAATCGATCCGTACTACCAGTTCCGCAAAGATCTGGTGCGGGATATTCGTTACTGGTGGCTGACAGGGGAGGGTGATGTTCTGCTGTTGTGGGGGCCTACTGGCTCCGGCAAGACCTCGGTCTTTGAGCAGTGGTGCGCCCGCCTGGGTATCCCGCTGTTTATGGCCAAAGGTCATCGTCGCTTCGAGCCGATGGAAGCCTTCGGGCAATTCGTCGGTGGTGAGAACGGGACGACGCCGTGGGTTGATGGGCCGGTGACGCTGGCGGCGCGGTATGGCTTGCCTTGCATCATCAATGAGTATGACCGCATTGCTGCGGACAGGACGATCGTGTTCAACGACGTTTTCGAGGGTCGTTCTTTCCCGATCCCCGGCAAGTCTGGTGAGGTGGTAACGCCGCAACCGGGCTTCCGCGTTGCCATTACGGCCAACACCAACCTAGTGGAGGACCTGAGTGGTAACTACGGCACTGCCAACACGCACGATATCTCGATCCTGGAACGGATTGTGGCCCTGCACGTGGGGTACCCGTCCGATGACACGGAAGCGAAGCTGTTGGAAAAGGAGCTGGAGCAATTCAGCGACGATCTTCTCTCCTACTGGTTTGATCAGGAGGGCATCAAAATCTCCACGCCGCAAGGCATGAAGGAAGGATCTGCGATCAACCGCGGTGAGTTCATTCAGGGGCTTTTGGAAGTGGCCAAGAAGATCCGGGCGCAGTCGAAGGATGGTGGCAACACCTCTGACTCTGCGCTTGAACGCACGATGTCCACGCGGATTCTTCGTAAGTGGGCTCGTCACTCGGTTGCACAAGCTAGCGCCCCTGAGAAGTTGGGGTTGTCGGCTTTGCACCTGGCGCTGAAGAAGTATCTCTCCAGCCTCTCGACGGAATCGACCCGTATTGTGCTCCATCAAGCGGTGGAAAACGTGTTCGGCGTTGGTGAAGTTGTAAAGCCGTAAGGAGATGCCCATGAGCAATAACAAGTTCGTGGGCGTTGCCTACTGGTCGGTGGCTACACAGGTCGCCGACTGGTTGGCCAGGGCAGCAGATGTCCTGATGCCGTTGGAAAGGGCAGGTATTGCAGTGCTTGCATATGACTGCTTGCCTGGTGGGAATCAGCTGACCGTTACTTTCGGTGAAGAGCGTCATCAGATGCTCGTCACCGATGGAAAGGGATGCGGAGTAGTGCGCGCGTCCGAAGCGGCAGCTATGTTTGTCGTATGCCTGGTAGCCTTGAGAAAGGCCCTGGGAGACATCTCAGTTGTTACGGACTCGCAAGAAACCGTACCAGCACTACCTCGCCAAAACTATCCGCTTTATGCGGACAGCTGGCAGCGCGTCCTACCGGTCGCGCAAGAACTTGGATTGGCCACAGGCGCAGCTTTCACCGCTCGCCATAACGCCGTCTTGAACAACGTGTTCTGAGGAGAATTGAGATGTCTGCACACATTGTCGACAAGCTTTTGTTCCTGGTCATCATCGTGGCCGCTGCCCGTGTCCTGTGGTGCTTCTATCCCTACCGTCAGGTGGTGGTGGAAGAAGACTCCCGCGAGGTGGTCGCGCCTGAAGTTCAACCCGAAGCAGTACAGCAGCAAATGGACGCTGCTCTAGTTTCATCGGAGCGCGAACAAGTAACGGCGTCCCCCCTGTTTGTCCGTCATCTGACTGACATGGCAACCCTGATGGTTCGCTACCGGCATCGGAAGCAAGCCTGCACAGCTCACCTGATTGTTTGGTCGGGCTCGAAGCGCAAGGGTTATTCGGATAGCTACTTCGACCTTGGTCTCATCGAGGGACAGGAGCTTACCGAGCAGGTTATCGAGCAAGCGCTGGCCCTGGCCAAGCAACAGCTCGTAGATCTGGCCGAGAAGGGCAAGCGGAAGCGTCGTGAATCCAAGAAGCAGAAACAGGAAGCCGCAGCAGTAGCGGAAGTAGTGGAGGCTCCGGCCGATGTTGCAGTCGTGGCTGCCCCCGTGGTGGTAGAGCAGAAAGCGGAAGTGACTCCGGTTGTTGTGGAGGACACCCCGCCTGAATCGATCAAGCTCAAGAGGTTCCCGTCGGTGTACCGGGGCATCATCAAGGAAATCGGGATGATGACTCAGAACAAAGATGGGCGTGAGTTCGAGACCTTCGGCGTGCGTTTCAAGACGCAAGAAGGAGTCGTCGATGCAGTATTCGGCGTCAATCTCCGTGAGGCCCTGCGTGACGCGAAAGCGGACGTGGGTGACCAAGTGGAAATCCTGAAGATCGGTCGCAAGACCATCACGAAGGGCAAGGCGCCGATGAATCTGTTCAAGATCGCCAAGCTGGAATGCACTGCGTAACACCTTCATTTGGGAGCAAGGACCTTCGGGTCTTTGCTTCCCCTCCCTTTTTGTTCAATGGCGATTCTCGAGAGTCGTCATCGAAGAAAAGCATCCCGGTCCATAGCGGATTTCTTGGCTATCGACGTTCAAGCCATCCCCAGTTTTTGCTCCGTGAGGAGTCAAGCCGCAGCCCTGGTCGGTTATCCAGGTGCTCTCTTACTCACCTTCGTGTGAGTGAAATTGGGGTCGTTGTTTGGCCTCAACTATCTTCAGAAACGCACGTCTCGCCTAAGTAGCATCGAGGCTGCAGTTCTGGAAACGCGGTAGCGGCATCATGCTACCGTCATAACTTTACGTCTAATCCGGTTGGTACCCTTTCTATCCGCGCTCAGTGAGCCGGCCGGTGCAGAACGTAGAAAAAATGGAGATTTTTCAGCCATGGTTTCAGTCAACAAAGTAATCCTGGTCGGCAATGTTGGCGCCGATCCCGAAACCCGCTACATGCCGAACGGAGATGCAGTGTGCAACTTTCGTCTCGCAACCACCGAGTCCTGGAAGGACAAGAACTCCGGTGAAAAACGCGAGCTGACCGAGTGGCACCGCATCGTCTGCTATCGCAAGCTGGCAGAAATCACTTCGCAGTATGTGAAGAAGGGCAGTCAGTTGTACCTGGAAGGCCGTATCAAGACACGCAAGTGGCAAGATAAGGACGGACACGATCGTTACACCACGGAAATCGAAATGACGGAAATGCAGATGTTGGGCAACCGTCGTTCCGGTGACTCTGATGGTCGCGGTGATGATCGCCCGTCTCGTCAGCAAAGTGCTGGCGGCGGTGGTAACGGCGAACCGCCGGTGCGTGAGCGTCGTCCGGCTCCGGCCTATAACCCGATGGAAGACGACATTCCGTTCCTGCGGGTAGACATGAATGCCGATCCGGCTTTCGTGAAGGCCTCTGCCCGCGTTCGTCGGGTTGCTTAACCTGTTGTACCAACCCCTTGCGGGACCATATCCCGCAAGGGGTGATGGTTCCCGCTCGTTTTGTTTAGAGAGGAAATCATCATGTACGGTGCCCCTTCCCTGGGCTACGGTTGCGAAATCGTCCATTCCTTCAACGCCCTGATCGATGCGATCAAGCGTCGCCAAGTGCTGCGCCCGCGCAGCAAGCTCGCCATTAACCTGGCGGGTGGCGACATTGAGGTGAATCTGCTGGCCAACGGCTTCGTCGAGTTGGATGGCAAGGTTCAGCCGGTTGCTATCGAGAAGGAAATCGAGGACGCCATGCAGCAGTTTGGTGCTGTCCTCAAAGAGGTTCTGGTGTAGAAATGCATCCGAATTTTACCCCGGTGTCGTCGAGCAACATCGACGGCTACCTTTACATGGCCGATCGGAAGATCCTGCTCATCGCTTTCAAAAGTGGTGGGACATATGCCTACGAAGATGTTGAGCAACCTGGCGCTACTGGGTTCGCGCAAGCACCGTCGAAAGGCAAGTTTTTCCAGTCGGACATCAAGGATCGCTACGCCACGTCCAAGCTCGACGACATGGCCCTTGCGAATCTCCTGGGTGGTATGGGTGCTTCGGTACCGCCTCAACCTCGCCGCAAAGCGCCGAGGGTAACGCTGCAGTCGTTGTTGCCGCGCTATCCAATGCTCAAAGCGGTTTTCTGATGATTCGGCCGGTAAGTATTCCTTCGGGACGCCTTCCGGCCGGCGTCATCTTCAGGCCACTTCCGCGGTACCCGAGCATCGTCGCGTACCTGGCTCGCCTGATCTTTCATCGCTATGCCACGCTTGGTTTGCTCACAGCATCCGGCTACCCGGTGGTGGAAATGGGTGTGATGGTTTCGGTACCTGGCGACGCATCCAACGTCGTGCCCATTGCAGTTTGAATGCGGAGAGACAGAACCCCCTGGGTCTGTCTCTCGCTTCTTTTCGTCTTCTGCCCGATGAGGTTTGCAAGCAGCCCTCATCGGGCAGCAGTTGAAAAGGTTTGTTCCGTGAGGAGCGAAAACGCCGTGTCCGTCGTCTATCGGGCTCTTTCTTCGGTCAGCTGTCTTGACCGGAAACACTCGTGTGTATGTTGCACGAGTTTCATTGGGTCCCTATGGGGCTCGAAACTAACCCGTGCGGGTGGTCCTGAAAATACCTCCCGCAAGGGGGGCGGATCATTACGCACTTAGCTTGGAGAACTACCATGCAAGACGTGCTTAATGAAAAACTGACGCTGGTAAGCATCAACATCAGCACCTTCTCTGGCTACCGTCGTGCGACCCGTGAGCATATCGCGGCGCTCGGTGGCAGCCTCCCGGCTAGTGCTGCTATTACGGAAGGGTCCATCAAGGTTTTCCCGTGCGACGGGACCAAAGCCTTGCAGACCGTTCGTCGTGGCATCTTCCGCAAGCTGCAGGCCAAGGGCGTTCGCGCTCTGGGTTCGCAAAACGTGTTCGCGGTATTGACGGACGATCTCCCTGAGATTGAGAAGGAACTTGCTGATGCCGAGGCTGAGTTCAAGGCCGAGGTGGCTGCACTGGACGGTAACTATGACCAGATGTTCGAGGATCACGTCGTGAGCAATACAGCGAATGAGAAATCGAAGGCAGCCAAGCAAGCCGTGGAAAAGATCATCCGGTCGTTGAAGGTTGATCGGGCGACGGCAATCGCCAAGTGTCGCTTCAGCAGTGACGTCTTCAAGATCGCCCCTTTCCTCCGGGAAGGGCAAAGCGAAGAAGAGGGCGTGGAAGGTATCGTTCGCGGCCTCGGCCGGCAATTGTACGAAGAGTTTGCTGCCAACATGGACAAGCTCCTCAAGAACGAAGCCTTCGCTAAGAACCAGCGAGTTGGCCAGAAGACCTTGCGGCCCCTGAAGGCGGAGCTCCAGAAGATGAAGAAGTTGTCTTTCCTCGATCCGTCGGTGGAAGGCGCCATCACCCTGGTGTCCGATATCCTGAAGGTTTTGCCGCAGGAAGGCTATATCGAAGGACAGTCGTTCGTAACCCTGGAGAAGCTAGTGGAAGTGATGTCCGATGCGGACACGCTACTCAACGCGGCTTCCAAGGTGAAGAACGGTGTGCCGGCATGCGACGTGTTGTTCCCGCCGGCGCCTGTTCAAGCAGCAGAGGCAACGGAGGTTGAGGAAGTGGCGCAAGCTGCTGAACCGACCGAAGCAGTACCTGATGCGCCGGCAGCCGTACCGCCGGTTAGCGTCGCCCAGCAGCAAGTTGTGATGTTGCCGCCGATTCCGGCTGCGAGTGTTCCCGCCTTCACCAAGGGTACGGACGCAAGCGTGTCGGACAAGCTGGGCCAGCTGGGGATCGCTCCCCCGCCGGCTCCTGTTCGTGCAGCACCGGTGTTGCGGCCGCGTGGAGCCCTGAAAACCAATTCCTTGATGTTCTGAGGAGACGGACATGGCCATGCGCGCTCAATCGCTGGACCGGGCTCTGCCTGCCATAGCAGGCTTCATTGCCGACCGCACGGGCATCCCGATCATTCGGGGTGACCGGGCCATGACTGACAACCAGGCGATTTACCTGCCGAAGCGTCGGTCTGAAATCGACCTTACCGAACGGGACCTGGTGGAGTCCGTGGCTTACCTCTATCACGAGGCTGGCCACATGCTTCACTCAAACTTCTCGTTGGGGGCAACCAACCCTCTTCAGCGCGCTATCACCGGAACGCTCGAAGATATCCGGATTGAACATCTGGTGATGGGGAAGTTTCCTGCAGCGCGACGCTACTTGTCGCGCCTGGTAGGGATCGTAGTCGAAGATGGTGTCGATGGTCAGCGCGGGTTTCCTGCGCTGGACGGCTCCGAATCGGAAGCATCGATTCTGCAGCGGTACATGATGTATCGCTTGCGGCATGAGGTGTTACGACAGGAGCCGATTGCCGAACTGTCGGCAGGTGCAATCAAAGTCGCTCAGCAACGCCTGCCCGCAGGCATGCTGACGCGGCTGGACGCCTTGATGTTCCAGGTGACCGATTGTGCCAATGAAGACGAAGTGTTCGAGCTTGCCGCCGCGATCATCCAGATGATCAAGGAGGAGAAGGAAAAAGAGCAAGAGCAAAGGCGTCAGCAGCAACAGTCCGGCGAGCAAGGCGGACAGCAGCAACAGTCGTCCGGTCAGCAAGACGGACAAGACGATGGCCAGCAACAAGGGCAGTCGTCTGGCGATCCAGCAGAAGGCGACGAGGAAGGAGGGCAGGGCGGCCAACAAGGCCAAGCCGACCAAGATTCCGAGTCGGGTGGCCAGGGTAGTGGTCAGTCCGGATCCTCGAAAGGGGAAGAAGGCGAAGCGTCGTCGCAATCGGCACGTGGAGCTGGCGGTACCGGATCTGGCCATGACATGGAACAGGCTCTCGAACAGCTACTCAACATGTCCGATCAGGACGTGGAAGAGGAGATGGGCGAGATGCTTCAAAACGCCATCAACGCCGCGGCAAATGCCGAAGGCTACGATGGTGTCCATGTGCCGATGCCCAACGTCCACAAGGCGCGCCTCGGTGCGGTTCCCGTTGATATGGCGCAACTCCGCGCCAGCGTCAATGCAACCCGTACCAGGACGCTGCAGTGGATGAGTTCGGTTGCCGAAGGAGAGGTTTCGCATTCCCGTTCGGGGATGCAGATCGATTCTTCGCGCATCTGGCAAGGCCGTTTCGGTGGCTCCATCTTTGTCCGTGAGGACGAAGGTATCGACATCAATGCAGCGGTGTCGATCGTCATCGACCGATCTGGCTCCATGAGCCATACCATTGGTCATGCTGCGCAAGCAGCCGTGGCCACGATGCTGGCGTTCGACGTACCAGGATTGAAGACGCAGGTTTCGGTCTTCCCCTGGTATGGCGAAAATCGCGATGAAGGGGTGGCCGTGATCAAGCGTTGGGATGAAAGTCCTAAGCAGCTGGCAGGCCGAGTTGCAAGCCTCTCGACGGACGGTGGAACTCCGATGGCGGAAGCCATCCTGTTTGCTGCTTCCGACGTTGTGCGACGTGAGGAAACGCTGAAAATCGTGATGGTCGTTACCGACGGCGATCCGAACGACCGCGAAGCCACGAAGTACATCATCGATCGCGCTCGAGCTGATGGCATCACTGTTGTCGGGCTCGGCATCGGCGTCGATACCTCGCCGGTGTTTGATTCCAGGTACGCCGCGACCATCACAGATATCGGGGTGCTGTCAGCCTCGATGGTGAAGTTGGTCAAGGCAGCTTTTGAAGACAACCGCCGCGTGCACTAGCACCGCTCTTTGCATCCCCGACGAAAGTTGGGGGTGCTTTTCACCTGGCCCTCGATAGGCGCGAGGACCAAGCGAAAAGCACCCGACAAGATTCCCTGAAATACGTACCCCAGTCGCGGTATCTTTGCGTCATTGGAGATCGACATGAACGATTTACATCTCACCACTACCCCAACCGCCGACCCGCGCGTTTTAGATACTTACTGGATGACAGGTCTCATCCAGAAGGGCCGGGTCCGCGTCACCGTTCCGCGCCTGGATGATGCCCGCACGGCCGCGGAATTGGCTGCCGCCCAGTATCTGCTGACGGTCAAGAATGTTTGTGGCCACAACAAGGCTGGCGCCGGGTTGAGAATCTACACGAGCTCTGGCACCATCCCAGAACTGATGGCTGGCATTTCGCCGAAAAGCTATCTGGTTCCATACGCCAACTTCCTTCGCACCAGATTCCTGGGTGCTGAAATCCAGCACTGCGAATCACCGTATCCCTGGGCGGACGAACTTTGCGAGTCCCAAGTGGACTTTCTGGATGTGCCCAAGCCGTCCGTAACAGTTCTCGATGTCTCCGGTGTAGGCCCCGTTGAACTGACAGCTCATGCTGTCGAGCAGTACGTGGCCAGGTTTGATCGCAAACCAGAGAAGGCTTGGCGAGAGCTGGCAAGAATCGCCCGTGACGTGCAGCCAGCGGTACTTTTGAACCGCAACGTCATGAACGACATCAAGCATCGTCGGCCCGGTCGCTATGCTCTTGATGAAAAGCGAAGTGTTTTGCTGGTCATCGCCGAGCCTGACCGAATTGGTCGACTGCCTCGTTTGGTAACGGTTGTTCATCCGGAATCAAACGCTCGAGTTGTCGCAACAAACGCACTGGCAGCAGCTGGTGCCTAAGAACTGGATCTCGTCCAGTGACGCCGTGCGGCCCCGCTCCTGCACGGCCATCGCCTCCTGGCTGGCCCGATCTGTGGCACAGATGGCCGAATCGTGCAACAAAACGTCTGCATATCACATATACTGGATGTTTGCCGAATCGGCCCTGTAATCACTGAACGTAGGGACCCACTATGAGCCGGCGCTTTTTATCCTCCCTTAATATCAAGACATTGCTGTCGGTGGTTGTGCCGGCGCTACTGATCGCCTCATTGAGCGTCTATGTGCTCGGCTTCCGTCCGAAGCCAAATGAAGAGGCTCGGGTGCTCTTGGGCAAGCCACTAGCAGCCTACGAGCAGTTCTACCCAATTCGCGCGAATGAAACCGGATCGCTCTACCTCGACAAGGATCTATTCGAGAAGGCCGTCGACTATTTCACGGCCAATCCGTCTCCTCGAGCGATCGCGGATCTCATCTATCTTGGCAACTCCAACCATGTGACGCTGATGCTCAGCGAGTCAGCCCGGGCCAAGTACGTCAGCCTCAGCAACTTGCCCGATTACGCTGCAGTGGCAGAAGCGGATGCACAGAAAGATAAGCTTCTCCAGACTTACAAGGACATCGTGAATGGAATCGGTCAGACCTTTTCCGGAACTCCGATCGAAATCGTTCTCCATGACACCCGCAATCCGCTGATTTCCATTGTTGCCGTTCAAAACCCCATTTCCGGGCGGCGACTGGGTGACCCCAACACCAACTTCGGAATCCAGTTGATCAAGAACTACAGCCAAACCGAACGGGGTGCTGGCCAGTCCTTCGTCAGCTACGGATTGACGTTGAAAGACGGAAGGCAGGTCAAGTCGACGACCATTCCCCTTTTCAATAACACATATGGACTCATAGGCTTCATTTGCCTCAACATCGACATCTCGAAGATGGCTGGAAAAGATCCCGCGGCTATTGCTCGATTCATCGAGGCCTTCCGGTCCGTCACCGAGAACGAGGCGATTTCCGAAATGATTCAGAACAGCAAAAAGCGTAATTAAGGACTTTCCAGCGTAGTACATTTTGAGAGGTAGCAAGTGAGCATCGAGACATTGAGATTTGAACTGAAGCGGCCACTGCTGGTAATGAAGGGGTCGAAGGGGTTCCTGGCGTGCGGCTATATCAATCCGGAGACCTGCAACAAGACCGAAGAGGCCTGCGCGATCGTATCGGGCGTGAATGACTTCGAGGATATGAAAAAGGCTTCGATTGTTGCCGTTTCCAAAGCAGCTGAAGCCCTGGGCATCAAGGTGGGCGACACCGGCGAATCGGCCCTGGCTACATTGCAGTGAGAAGCAACCGCGTGCAGGGAGCGCATCATGGATGAAAGCGTCGTCTTCCTAACGATTTGCGCTTTCCTGCTGGTCGTCTTCATTGCCAGCCTGGCGCTGGCACTCCGGGGTAGCTCCCCGGCCAAATACTTTTTGTGGACATGGGCCGCGTTCATGGTTGTGACGCTCCCATTCACAACCAAGGCGAATATCATCTCCAGCCTTCCAGCTGGGTTGATGTTGGTCTTTTTTTTGTATGTGCTCATCCTGGGGAAAATGCACAGCAACGTGCAGCTCGAAGTCTCACATGAGGAGACCAGGCGCGTTCTCGCGGAATCAAATCGCCGTATCGACGAAGAACGTCGGACGATTTCGAGACGCCTCCATGACGATGTAAATCCCAATCTGGTTCTTTGCAAAAACGAGCTGAAGCGTCTGGAGTCCTACGTCAAGGACGATGCGAAAGCCAGCAAGATTCTCTCTTCCGTCCAGGAGCTGCTGGCGGATGCCTATTCCCAAACACGTGACATCATCAAGAACACGCGGATCGAAGTGATCGATTCGATTGGCTTTACGGCGGCGATTGAATCCTTGATCTCCCACTACACCAACTTCTTCGATAAGCCAGAGATTGTGTTGGAGCACAACCTACCAAAGCGGCCGGAGCTCGAGGAGGAAGTGGCTGTCACGGCTTACAAAATCATCCGTGAATCCATCTACAACGCCATCAAGCATTCCAACGCCAAGCAGATATCGGTGTCCCTGAAGCTGAATGAACGGATGCACCTCATTGAGGTCATGGTTACGGACGACGGGGTAGGGCTGAAGCCAAGAGCAAAAACGCCAGCAGAGATTTCCGCCGGCATTGGGCTTATCGACATGCGTGAGCGAGCCCGGGTGATCGGCGGAAATCTCAAGATCCAAGCAGCGTTCCCAGGGAACGCGAAACGCCCTGGAACGCGGGTCAGCTTTTCGTTTTCAACTCGGTCGTAGTAAGCCCGAATCGAATCGCGAGTTTGGTGAAATCAGCCGGCGTTTCGATGTCGAGCTTGGACTTGATGCTCTTCAGCAGATGGCCCACGGTCTTTGTAGAGAGATCCATTGTCTCGGCGACATCGGCAAGTGAAGCGCCATCTGCGGTCAGCAAGAAAGCACGAAGTTCCTTCTCGTCGAGAAGCTTGCTGGGATTCCGATCCTTTACCGAAGACCGGGCAAGTAGCTGCGCGACTTGGGGCGAAAAGAACTCACGGCCTTCGGCGACAGTACGGATAGCTTGGTCCAGGACATCGGTGCACTCGTCCTTCAGGACGAATGCGAGGACTCCGATCTTGTAGGCCTTCTCGATAATGTACTGGTCGTCGAACTGAGAGAAAACGATGATTTTCGCATCAGGGTGCGTAGCAAGAAGCTCCTCGCACACATCAAGTCCAGTCTCGGAAACGCTCTTGCTGTCAAACCGGACATCAATGACGAGCACATCCGGCTTCACCGCGAGGTAGCGGGAAATCAACCCATCAAGGCTGTAAGCTACCTCCACGACGTCGATGTCGTAGTCCTTCAGGGCGTGGCGGAAGCCTTCCACCAGGAGGCGGTGATCGTCCGCCAAAAATACTCGAATCGGCACTGTGTTCTACCTTGCGCACCTGAGCCCGAACGGTAGGCCAGGGCAAAAGGTGCGCAGTATATTACTTTGGTTATACATAAGCGATGGAGGGCGCGCTTGAAGTGCGCTGCCGATCATGGCCCGGAATGTTCGCATTTTGCGACCGAAATTCTACCTAAAACAGAAATTACAGTCAGGTGATCAGAAGGTTCGAGCGGCTGAAAAGGCCGCCGCAGCCCGGCTGCGGATCGCAATAACTTCACCTGATGTTCTCAAATTGCCGCCCAAACTTCCGAAAGTAGGAAAAAAAAGCTCCGCAACAAGGAAAAAATCATTGACAAAATATGGCGCACTTTCCCATAATCCGCATCACATTTAGATGACGTTGGGCTTGGCAATACGGGATTTCACCTAATTTGCGGCCCTGGACCACAGTAGAAGGGGTTGCAAATGGAAGACCTGCGCGCTTTGAACAAACGCATCCTGACGCAAATGGGGGCTGTGAACGTCAACTTGCTCTCGACGCTGAATCTCCTGTCCGTCTGCCTTGGAAAGCTGAAGCCATCAGCTGATGAACTTTCGACGGCTGCTGCCGTTGTTGCTCCTTCTCATCACGAAAACCCCTTGGATGTCACCTCCATCAACAAGGAGTACCTGATGTTCGCCCGGCAGACAGCCCGCGACATCCTGAACGGGTACTTCGATGGTCTGATCATTCTGAGTATCGACCTGGCCCAAGCGCGGGTCCTGGCGCGGCTTACCAACCAGCAAATTACCGACATCTCTCGTCGCTGGTTGGGAACAGTATTTGACGTTTCGGGGGCCGCTACTCGTAACGTTGGGCCGCTGCATGCGAAGGCCGTCCCTCACTATTCGGCCGCCATGTTGGCAGCCGCAGCGTAAGGAGATCGACATGCACCCCGGCGCTCCCATTCCTGAATCAGCTCAGTTTGACGATCCCATTTGGATGAGCAGATTCCTCGACCTGGCGAACACCATGGTCTTGATGGGAGGAAAGCCGAAGCTGATCGCCAGGTACACCGGCCTATCATCGAAGGCCATCGCCGATCGGTATAAGCGCCTGACGGGTCAAGAAGCGCCGGCCGGAAGGCTCCAGCAGACCCAGCCGAAGCATTATGCGATACCCCACAATCGCGGTGGCCTCGATTGGAATCTCCAAGCTGCCGCGTTTGCCAGCATCTACCTCAAAATCGAAGCCGCTTTGGATGAGCCAGCAAACCGCGGCTGGTTGCTTACCACAGCATTCCAGGCATACTACCGCCTCACCGATCCCCTCCAGCAAGCCCTCCCCAAGTTGTCCAGGATCACCCTAAATAACGCCTACGATTTGATGACTCACCTTGGCTATGGGCATGGACGAAAGTCCGCACCACTGGCATTGAAGGACTGTGACGATTGTGGCGCCAGCTACCTGGTGATCACCGAAGCCGAGTTGGACAACCAGTCGTGCCCAATGTGCGCTATTCAGAAGCGCTTCGCGAAGTTGGTTGAGAACTCAGAGCGCATTTCGGCATCGCGCCACGCCTGCGCGGGCTGATTTTTTCCCATCAGCATCCATTCCTACGCCTAGCCCCGCATTTTCGGCGGCATTTCTCTGCTGCGTCTTTCTGGGCCGCTCCGGATAATTCCGGGCATGCTCACGTTCCTCCGCCGCCTGCTGAATCGCACATCAGCGCAGCAATCTGCTCCGCTGTTGGTACCACCGCAGCTCCAGTCCCGTGGAACGGGTCTGGACGTCTATCCGGGTGAAGAGGACCCCGGCGACTTTGCGATAACGCGCTATCCCCCCTTCGACAAAGGCATCCCGGTCATCTCCGTTGAGAAGATCCTGCAATCGCAACAAGAGTTGCTGGATCGTATCTTCCGCACAGCTGGGGTTTCGCGTGCAGACTTCGACCGCCTCTATATGCCGGCCGTCAGAAATCTGGCGGGGCACGTGCATTTGCTGCCTGCAACGAGCACCACCTATTTCCGCGGAACCGGTGGCCTTTTCCGCATGAGTCTCGAGATCGCACTGAATTCGCTGCAGTCAGCTAACGCAGCGGTCTTCCCCGCCGGGGGAGGAGTAGAGCGCAGATTCTTCATGCAGCCGAAGTGGACGCTGGCCACATTCCTGGCTGGCCTATGCAGTCAGAACTACCGCACGGTCAATTCGATGGCGGTTATGACCAGGGACAGCCAACAGTGGACGCCGCTCCTCCACTCTCTTTTTCAATGGTGCTCGAACGCGAAAGCAGACGTCTATTTCGTCCGATGGATGGAAGATATGCAGGTGCACGGCGCTCAGGCATCAGCTGCGTATTCGATTTCGCAAGTAGTCCCCCATGACGTCCTGCAGTACCTTGCCAGCGACAATAATCAAGTCGTGCCGGCCATGACTGCTGCGATCGCCGGCGTC